>LULS01000189.1_pt1 | contig 13818 bp, 10 predicted proteins | sample 728101 | NCBI WGS metagenome assembly LULS01 (sample SAMN03860283, study PRJNA289734) | marine metagenome | biome: seawater column; feature: ocean; material: water; isolation source: Red Sea water column Station 108 - depth 200m | place: Saudi Arabia: Red Sea | collected 2011-10-15 | depth 200 m | reverse complement strand
GGATATTATTGACCTAGCTCATCAATACGGTGCTGACAGGGCATCTGTTTCCCTTGCAAACTCAACTTCTTTTCAGGTAGATGTTCGAGAAAATAAAATAGAATCACTTCAAGAATCTGTCTCGTCCGGTTTGCACCTTACAATCTCCATCAAAAAACGCCGGTCAACTGTATCCTCTAATGATTTACGTTTAGAAACTTTAGTTCCTTTAATTCGTTCAACAATAGATACTCTTCCTTACATGGGCGAAGACGAATTTTACAGTCTGCCGGACCCAAAGATACAGGGTCGGGCACCAGCTAACTTGGAATTTCTAGATCCTGATTTTGACAAAATAACTTCTGAAGAAAAAATTAAATTTTCATTTGATTTGGAACAGTTGACCTTCAATTCAGATAAGAGACTGAGGACAGAGCAAACATTTTATTCAGACAGTATTTCTCACATTGTGCATGCAGACTCAAATGGTTTTCTGGAAGGAGAGACAAAAACTTTATTTAGTCTTGGTGTTTCAATGGTTGCAGATGATGTACGGTCAGCTTCTACTGAAAACGGGGATACCAAAAATACAGGACGAAAGCAAACAGACGGCTGGTATAGCGCAACAAGATTTCACAAAAATTTAACACCCGCTAAAGAAATAGTGGGAAAAGCCTGCCAACGAACCTTGCGAAAACTTGGTGCAGTAAAACCTGCAAGCCCGGAAGTTCCTGTCATTTTCAGTTCAGAAATGGCACAAAGTTTTTTTGGAAAAATTGCATCCGCCCTCATGGGAGAAAACCTGTTTCGCAAGCAATCCTTTTTGTTAAATCGACTAAATGTATCAATTGCAGATTCAAGAATAAACTTGATTGATGATCCACTTCTTCCAGGCAAATTAGGCAGCCGTCACTTCGACAGCGAAGGAGTTGAAGCAAAACCTTTGGTCTTGATAGAAAATGGGGTACTGAAAAATTACATGCTTTCAACATATTCTGCCAACAAACTGGGAATGACTTCCAGCGGTCATTCCGGCGGCATATCTAATTTGATTCTTAAACGAGGAGAATATCCTGAGGAGGAACTGATTGCCAGTGTTAAAAACGGTTTATATTTGACCTACATGTCAGGTCAGGGAGCAAATATAGTAACAGGGGATTTTTCACGTGGAGCGCAAGGCATTTGGATTCGTGATGGGAAATGGGCTGAGCCTGTGAGCGAATTTACTATTGCTGGAACTTTCCCGGAAATGCTGAAGAAATTAAGCATGATAGGAAGTGAGGTAGATGAGCGAAGTTCCATTCTCACTCCGGCATTCAAAATTGACAAAATGTCTGTAAGCGGTACCTGATTTATTCAGGAAGACTGGAGCATGTCCTGTACAGTTGAAGCAGAATGTTCCAGCAAAGTAGTACGAAACTGAGCCCCATATATGCCTTGTTGTCGTAATTCTTTAGCTGTCAATTTCAATCCTTCCAGATATTCTAACACTGCGAATTCTGATACATTCTGATTAAGCAATTTTTCTGTTCCTTCATACATTGCAACAATCATGGTCTGATGTTGCTCGTCCCCTAAGAAAGATCGCATTGTTGTTGTTCCTTGTTCAAAATTGTGTCGAAAACTGCGAATGTTTTGAAATGAAAGTCTGTGATCGTCAGGCATAGAAAATGTTGGCACATTTTCTGATCTCTCATTTTTCAACTGAAATGTGTAACCTGTGTATTTTACATTCATAGTTCAGGTTTTAGTCATAGCGACTTGGAGTTGACTGTGATTGAATAGAATACAATGCAAACACCATGACAACTTAACTTTTGTGTAAAGGAAGACTTGGTAAAACCAAAGAAAATACTTGTAATTCGTTTCAGTGCGTTAGGTGATTTGGTGCTGACAACACCAATTTTTCGGGAATTAAAACGTGTTTTTCCGAAAACTAATATTACTCTGCTCACTTCTTCCGGAATTGGATCAGTATTAAAAAGTTCTCCTCACATAGATCAAGTTATTTGGCACGCCAGAAATGAATCTTATATTGAACTAAAAAAATTGATAAATAATTTACGTGATGAAAAATATGACCTTATTTATGATGCCCATCGCTCAGTCAGAAGTATCTGGATTGTCTGGAAACTAACCAGATTCGGTGTTTTAAAAATTCCGGAGGTGTGGTCCATAAACAAAAGGAGTTGGCGTAGAAGTTTGCTGATACAATTGAAAATTAATTTTCTTAAAAATACATCATCCCAGAGACATCACCTGCTTGCCCCTTTACAGGATCGCACGAAATATGAATTGAACAATCAAACAGAATTGTTTCCAGACCAAATTATTGTTTTAAAAATAAGAAATTTCCTCAATGATAACAATCTACTGCCAAAAAAGTTTTTCGCCATAGGAGCATCTGCTTCATATCCACTGAAATGCTGGCCATTGAATTATTTCAAGGAACTGATTACAAAATTAATTGAGCAAAAATGGCAAATTGTACTGGTAGGTGGTGAAAACGAAAAAGAAAATATGCAGCTGGAGCAGGATTTTTCAGGGAAAGTGATTAGTGCGGCTGGCATGTTTTCTCCCCTTGAATCAGCTGAACTGCTAAGACATGCCCGAATTGTGGTAACTAATGATTCATCAGTTGGACACCTTGCGGAAGCAATGCGTACACCTGCAATAGTTTTGTTTGGATCAACTGTTAAAGAATTTGGTTATGCCCCTTTTATGAAGGAAAGCATACTGCTGGAAACAGAGGAAAAACTTAGCTGTCGTCCGTGTTCAAAAGATGGAAGGGGGAAATGCAAGAATCCGGACTATTTACGATGCATGACTTCAATAACTCCGGAAAGGGTTTTCTCAAATATTGACAATCTAAATTGTCAATATACAAAAAAACCAAATTGATCAAACGGTCTTTAGGAATCTTCCTTAGCAGTATTATGCCTGCTCTGCTTGTATCTCACTGTCACTTTGAGCAAACTTTGTATTAAGCTCCTGCAGATCAAGCTTACCGGCATCAGCCATTTCACGCATTGCATCCGTAAACAACTTGCGCGCTGTACGAATCTCTTCAGAATCTGGTGTTTTTGATTTTAATGAGGAAACAAGGGCGGAACGGCTTTTTTCAGGAAAACACATTATGGCAGCTTCCTTTATTTTTGAAGTAGATCCGGAAATTGCTGTGATTACATCATCCGGCTGCAACTTGCGAACTACTTCCAGCAAAATATCTTTGGGTACCTCCGGAATTGATTCAAATATGAAGCAATGACTTTCTATGTCCTCACTCATTTTAATATCAGAGGTGCGTAATCCGTTGATCAATTCCTGTCTGGTTGAGTTATCCAAATCTCCAAGGACATCAGCAATGAATTTTATCCCATCAACACCGACTGTACCTTCATCAGGTACATGCCTTGCTTTTTCAGCAAGGTTGTATCCAATTTTCTCCACCAGTTCAAGAGGAAGTTCATGCAGCTTCCCCAATTCCAAAGCAACTTTTGTACGCTCATCTTTTGAAAGATCACGCATGATTTTAGCAGCTTCTTCACTGTCCATTCGTGCTATGACAAATGCTTTTATTTTGGCAGGTTCATCTTTGACCAGGAAACCAATTTGAGCAGTTGAAAGCTGATCCATGAATCGGAACGGATTGGATTCGTTATTTTCAGGCTCAGTTAATTGTTTGGTAAGTAAAAATTTCTGAATGTCCTTTAAAACAGCATTTGAGTCTTCTGCAGATGGATTGGCTTCCTCAGCTAATTTTTCTAAATCCAAAAAAGTATTTTGTGGAATAGTTTCAGCAAAAAGCTTTCTGGATGAGCTCAATCCCAAAGTCGCAATGAACTGAGTCAACATATCCATCGATTGTTTGTCCCGCGACATCTCCTGAACCAGTTCCTGTTTCCAATCCACACGGCCAATGAGCTGCTTAACAATTTCCTGAACAAGTTTTTCGTTTTCATCGTTAATCATTACATCATTAACTTGATAATCATGATGTACGTTATTTTCATGAGGCTTTTCTGTTGATTCCGGCAATGGTACAAATCCCTGCTGCGGAGCATTGGGCAGTTGAGGTGTTTGTGGTTGCGGCGGCATTAGTGCTGGAAAGGCAGCTTGTTCAACAGCTTCTTTTTTGACTTTTCTTAATTTCCAAAGTACCCACAAAAACAAAAACAAAAGTACAAGTAACATTCCAGCAAGAATTTTCTCAATGTCACTCATTCTCATCCAGAATGGCTCATCTACAAGCGGTTTTTCACCTTCTTCCTCAGCTGTTTCATCATCCGGCTTCGATTCTGCTTCCTCTGCAGCAGATACTTCTTCAGGTAAAGCTTTTGCCATTGGATCAGGCAAATCATCTTCTGAAGACATTGGAGACTGCTCGGGAAATGGGTCACTTGGTAAAATTGGAACAAACACCAGTTCATCTCCACGCTCATAATCCAGACCGCTAAGAATCGGCACTATCTCTCCGATATATGTGCTTACTGAAGGGGATACCTCCTTATGCATGACCAAATCCACACGCATGCGCGTAATTTCCCAGTATTTTGCACCTCTGCTGCTGGGTTCATTAAGCTGACCAAACCCGGGAAGGGTTTCATTTGCCATGCTTATTGCCCTCTCCTCTCCGTAAAGTTTGACGCGAAGAACGTAGTCTTTACGCTCAAGGTAATATTTGAGGCCGTTACGTATTGATTCCTCAATCTCAAACTGTCTGATGCTAAGTGACTTAACTCGTTCCTGAGCTTCAATAAACAGGGGGGGGCTTAACAATAAAATTGCTGTGGCAATGATAAGCGGCAGAAAAACTCTTTGCAGTTTTTTATGTTTTCGATTTTGTGCCATCAATTTATTTTTTGAGCTATTTTACCTTGACAAGCGCATGAGATATTTTTTCAGGCCTTCATTTGATGGATCAAGTTCCAAAGCATACTGCCAGTTTTCCATGGCCATTCTATTCCATCCCAGACGATAATAAATAGAACCGAGCATGGCAAATGCCTGTGATGAAAGCGGATTTAATTCTATTGCTCTGCGAAGAGCAGTTATGGCAGCATCATAGTCTTCTTTCATGTACGCCTTACGTGCCTGCAATAAGTAACGTGTAGTTTCAACTCTGGCTTTTAAATCAATCCTTCTTGGTTCAGGTGCAGGTTCCAATACAGCCTCAGGCATTTCCTCTGTTTCTGCCATTGCTGTTTCTTTATCCTCTTCATCCAATAAAGGTTCTTCTTCTGCTATCTCGTCCTGTTCAATTTCAATATCCTCTTTTACTTCTTCCGCAAGTTCCTCAGCAGCATTATCAAGTGTTTTTACAAATGATTTAGCAGGAGTTGTAAATGGAACGTGAACAAACTTTAGTACATCCCTGCCGGTTAAATTGAGAAACTTTACACGTTCGTCCAGAGTCTGACGAAGAACTTCCACATTAAACAATGAAACCGGAGTATTTACGACAGCAAAGATTGTAGTGTACGGTCGTACCTGATTAACTATCCCAACAATCTTTTCTGATTGAGTTGGGACCCAGACATTATTTTCAAATCCGGGAAGTTTTATTTTTGATATCTTCTTGTCCTGTTTAGTAACAGGTACAGTTTCCAGAATATAACGGATACTTACTGAAACTCCCACATATTCTTTGGGTAATTTTTCACGAAAAATTTTATCTAACTTTCTTTCTATATCTCTTTCAACTTTTCTCTGCTGCGGTGGCGGAGGTAATTTCACCTCACCATTATCTTTTTTACTTACATTGTCCGAGCTGTCACCTTCTGAAATTCCCAGTTCAAACGCCTGATCTTCCTTGATCTGATTAAAAGGCACTGCAAGCAGTTCCTCAAGTGATTGTTTTTTTTCCGCCGCCTCTTCAGCCTTTTCCGGAGAAGGATCTTCTACAGACAACTCATCTTCTGATACATTGCTCAAATCCTGCCGTATGTTTCCGGATGTATCTTGTGCATGTAAATTTGTGATAAAACAAACGGTAAATAAAAAAACAAAAAAATAGACATTCAGGTTGAAAAATAAACCGGAGTTATTGCTTTTTTTCATTTTCTACTCCAGGTTGTTCAGCATTTGACGTACTTCTTCATCATCCGGATCCAGACGTTGCACGTGTTCCCACGTTTCCAATGCTTCCTCTTTTTCTTCAAGCAGAAAATGCAATGAGCCTTTCATTTTCATTATAAATATTTTGTCACTCCGTTTTACTGCCACTCTTAAGCCTTTTGCTGCCCATTCCAATCCTGAGACATAGTCTCCGGTTTGGAAAGCTTCGAGTATTTTTGCACGATAATCTTTAAGAGCAGTTCGCTGTTCTGGGGAAACCGAATCTTCAGCACGTTCTGGAAAAGCTTTCCTTATTATTTCCAGTCTGTCTCCACGACTCTTGTCAAAATTAACCGCAAGAGGAACAGCTTCCTTTAAAAATTCATCAACTTCAGGCAGAACTGTGTCGTCAAGAAGAATATTTATCTCCATTTTTATATTGCTTGATGAGGGCGGAGCATTCTCTGTTTGCTCATTGTTTTCTATCAAAGAAAATTTTACATTTACAACAAAATCAGTTTTGGCGACATATTTCATCAATAACTCAGTTAGTTTTCGCCTTACAATCTGTTCTTCATACGGAGCAATGCTGTCAGAAAAAGGTTTAGGAAAAGAAGTACGCTCCACTGCGACAGTATCACCACGATCTGCATTGAAAAATTCCTGGGCAGGAATCAGCTTCTTTAAAAACTGCTCTTGGGTTTCAGGCAATGTATTATCCAGCAATACACTGATCTGAACTGATTTTAGCGCCTCTTTTAATTCATGGTCTCTCTTTGCACTTTCAGATATTCCAGATTCGTCATCTAATTCATCATCTTCTATCCTGGCTTTGGACAAATCGGTATTCAGAGGAATGTTTTTCAACTGAACTTCCTGCAGCAATTTTTTATCCCAGTTTATTACTACAGAAACATTAAAACGCTCAGGGGAAAGGTAACGGGAAAGTAATTGATCAATATTTAGTTTAAGACTTAATTCAAAAGCCGCTGTTTGTAAAGTTAAAATTTTGCTGGTTGCGTCCTGTAAAGGAACCGCAATTACAAAATTAGGACTGTCAATAGGTTGGATTAAGTCAGATTTCAGTTCAGCACGTTGTAAAAGTACTCTTAAAAGCCGTTTATTGCCCTGAGTCTCTTCAATCACTGATACAGAATTCTTTCCGCCATCAATCTCCTGATTGAACAGGACTTTTTTCTTTATTGGAAGCTCCGGCTCAGGTTCTACTGTTTCTTCAGTCGAAGTACAACTGTTCAACGAAACCAGAAAAAATAAACATAAGATAAAAACTGTAAAAAAATCATATAACTTACAGGATTTTTTATATTGCTTTTCTACTCTCAGTTTAATTCCTGAACAAATTATGGCCAGGAATTTAATTAAATTGTTAAATCTGAATTTCACCATGGCATCCCTTTAAATTTCCATCCAATAGAAAAAATGGATGAACTCGGCGCTGTAGCATTTTCATCTGTTGTAAGCATTGCTAAATAGTGATAGCTGAGTGTTAACTGTTCAGCAACTGAGAAAGTAAGCCCTGTTTTGAAATAAGCGGGATTATTAAATGGAGTCACAGTCATCATTCCCAACCCTGCTATTAGTGCGAATGCTACCTGATCTCCACCAAAGTTAAATATGTCATAGCTGATTGTTCCATCAATCAGGAAACCTGTAATCGGTTTTTCGTAGGCATTAGTCAGGTTTGAGTTGTCATCACTCAACATTGCCCCACCACCTGTGAAACTCCAGTCATCTGATAGCCTAACCATCTGTTCAGCACCAATTACCCTAGCCTGGTGTTCAACAGTTTTTGAACTGAAAGTGATAGGAACTGTCATCTTGCCATAGAATGCATGTATGTAAGATCCGCTCTTAGGTGGACTGCCTGTAATAATTTTAGAATAGACAATTTCCCCTGTATTTGCTTCATAGGCATTGAGTGAGATTGAGAGCTGCTCAACACTTGTAAAAAGTGCAATATCAAGAAATCCCTTAACATTCAGTTCTTTGGCCATTTCTCTTCGATACTTATCATCCGCAATCCCACGACTGATTTTGAGAAAACTACCGGAAATGTCAGTGCGTATCTGACTGCAAGGCTCACAAATACTAACTTTCAACTTTATCTGACTAGTCAGTGACTGCTGTAAACGTGCTGTAGCAACTTTTCGAAAACTGCTTGGTAAAGTATCACCGAAAGAGATACTTGAAATTGCAACCGAGCTGATTTTGGATTGCATCTTTTGTACAGAGTCAACCAGCTTACTGGTAAGACTCAAGGCAAATATACATTGCACTAAAAGCAATTTACGCATAAATTTTGCCATTTGAAAAATGTCAGAAACTTGGTGTGTTTTTTGCTGATTCTCCTTGAGAGAATACATTTAAAGAGGCTTTCTCATATTTCTGCAACCTTCCTGCCATTATTGACATAATCAAATGCTGAACCGAATTGTTTGCACTGAAAAAAATCATATTGTGACTTTGAAAGTAGTTGATGAGTTGAGGCAGGTTGATGTTAAGCCCGCAATGCGCGCACTTGAAAAAAATTCAGCTTTAAATAACTCGCAAAAGGTTAATCTTGATTTGAGCAATCTGCAAGTCATAAGCCATGAAACACAGGAACTTTTGGGATTGGTTGTTAAGCATGTGAGACTTCAAAATATCCCCATAACTTTTTCCGGAAGCTCACAGATTGATCCCGGAATTCTGCTGGAAATTTCAGAAGGAAGGCCTAAATTTTATAATGAGCAGAAACAAGTCAAAGACATGTTCACTATCAAACCTAAGTATTTCTCCAGTTATTCAAAACCATTCTTTTCCTCTGATAAACATGATTCCATAAATCAGAATGATATTTCTGATTCAGATATAGATCAAATTAATACCGATAATGATATTGATCATAGCATTGAAGAAAATCAAACTGATGCTGAAGATATAAAGCAAGATGAATTTTCAGAAAAATACTCTCGCTTGCTTGTATTCAGTTGGTTTCTTTTTATAGTCTTAATTGGTATGACAATCATTTTTTTTATTATGCTTTGGTATAATAAAAATACAGTTAGTGTTGAAGGATATTTTAAAGAAGAGATAAAATCTTCTTTGACCTTAGAAAACAATAATCCTGAGAATACAACCCAGATTACTGAGAAGCCTTCATTAATTGACTCAGTTAAAAAAGGAAACATAATTGAAGTTAAAGGATTATTAGCTGAGGGAACTGAATTAGAATTAAAAGATCAAAATGGTTACACGCCTTTGATGAATGCGGTAAAACAGCAAAATTCTCAGATTGTCAAATTGCTGGCAGATTATGGGGCAAATGTAAACATTTCAGATGAACTTGAAGATACCCCTCTGGTTTGGGCATCTTCAATGAAAAATGCTGAAATAGTAAAAATACTGCTGGAAAATGGTGCTGACCCAGACAAAGGTAATTTTTCCCCGGTAATGTGGTCAGCTTTTCATGGAAATATACCAATGTTGAAATTGTTTATACAATACAGGGCAAATCTGAACGCCCGTACACATGAAGGCTGGACTGCGCTAATGTGGACTGCAGAGAAAGGGAATATACAGGCAATGTGGGAATTATTACGGCGCGGAGCGCGTGTAAACATGCAGAATAACAGTGGACAAACTGCTTTGATGCTTGCCTCCCGCAGTGGGAATATCGCAGCGGTAGGCTTATTGCTGAAAAAAGGAGGAGACGCGGCTGTTGTTGATTTTGAAAAAAAATCTGCTTTGGATTACGCCAGAGAGCATCAACATAAAGATGTAATGCGTTTACTTGAAAAAGAATTATAAATGAAGATTATTCTATTTTTCAGGGCAATATTTCTGCTGAAGAGTTTGTAAAAGCGAGGACAAAAGCTGGACAGCCTGCAGATTGTGTCCACCTTCTGGTATGAGGACGTCCGCGTGACGTTTGCTTGGTTCAACAAACTTTTCATGCATAGGTCGTACAGTAGCAAGATATTGCTTTCTTACGGAATCAACAGTACGTCCGCGTTCAGATAGATCACGTTTCAAACGCCTGATAAATCTCAAATCAGAAGGCACATCAACAAATACTTTTAAATTCATCAAATTCCGGAGTTCTTTGTTATTCAGGACCAGTATTCCGTCCACTATTAAAATCGGACGGGATTCTACCTCTTTCTTTGAGTTATCCCGTAAATGTTGTGTAAAATCATAGACAGGAATTTTTACATTAATTCCGGAAATCAACTGACTAATGTGCTTCACCATTAGTTCTGTTTCCAATGAATCCGGATGATCGAAATTTATTTTTGTACGTTCCTCATATGTTAATTCCGGTCGGTGTCTGTAATACGCATCATGGTGGAGTACCGATACTTTGTCGGATCCCAACTGTTTTAAAATCTCGCTTACAATAGTTGATTTACCTGATCCGGATCCGCCACCAATCCCCATTACAAAAGAATTTTTTCTTGATTCTTCCATCAGAATACAACCTGGCAGTTAAGTTGTTATATTCAAAACTATTTTGAGTGGTTCTTTTTTTTGGTGCCAGTCAGGTTAGGAAAGCCAATGGGTAAGACTTCTGCAAAAGATTTTACAAAATGTGTTTTGATTTCTCCTTTAATACTTTCATCTAAATCATCAAAATCCTTCTGATTTTCTGCCGGAAGTATGAGTTGAGTTATTCCTGCTCTTCTGGCGGCAATTGTTTTTTCTTTAATTCCGCCTACAGGCATAACCAATCCGGTAAGAGTCAGCTCTCCGGTCATGGCAAGATTTGGAATGACAGGTTCCTGGGCGACTAACGAATGCAGAGCGCAAGCCATAGTTATTCCGGCAGATGGACCATCCTTGGGGGTTGCACCCGCAGGTACATGCAGATGCACAAAATTTTCTGCAAAGAATTTTTGAATACGTTCATCCTTACTTCCAATTGAACGGATATAAGTGTATGCAATTTCAGTAGATTCAACCATAACATCACCCAATTGCCCTGTCTGTTTGAATCCAGGATTTCTTTACACAATCAGTTTCTTCTTCAACAATTTTCCGTGTTGATTTTCTCAGCAGTTTTTTTAGATTGTTTTCCAGTCCCCGTACACCTGCTTCTCTGGCATAGCCATCAATGATTTCACGTAAAACAACTTTGGGGAGGGAAAACTGAGCTTTTTTGAGACCGTGTGTTTTAAGTTGTTTGGGTAAAAGATGTTTTCTTGCTATCTCAAGCTTTTCCTCAAGGATATAGCCTGACAGTCTGATTACTTCCATCCTGTCTAGCAATGCAGGTGGTATGGTTTCAGTCTGATTTGCTGTGCAGATAAAAAGTACTTTTGAAAGATCAAAACGCACATCCAGATAATGATCAAGAAAATCTTTATTCTGTTCCGGGTCCAGTACTTCCAAAAGCGCTGAAGCAGGGTCGCCATGAAAACTGGCGCCAATTTTATCAATCTCATCAAGCATAATTACCGGGTTAGCAGTTTTACTTGTTTTGATTGCATTGATAAACTTTCCCGGAAGCGCTCCTATATATGTTCGACGATGCCCTTTAATTTCTGCTTCATCACGCATTCCTCCTAAAGAAAATCGATAAAATTTACGTCCCAAAGCCCTTGCAATTGATTGTCCGACTGATGTTTTTCCTGTACCAGGTGGACCAACAAGCAATACAATTGAACCTGCCAAATCTCCGTTGATGATTCCCACAGAAATCAGTTCAAGAATACGATCTTTGACATCATTCAGGCCATAATGATCGCGATTGAGCACTCGTGCCGCACGCTGGATGTTAAAATAATCTTTACTGTATATCCCCCATGGTAAAATAGTAAGCCAGTCAAGATATGTACGAGTGACATTATATTCAGGCGAAGCAGGCTCAATTAAACGCAATTTCTCCAGTTCCTCATTTATGCGTTCCTGAGCCTCCTCTGTAAGTTTCAGTTTTTTAATACGTGCTTCATATTTTTCTGTTTCACTTTCAGAGCCTTCTTTTGTTAAACCCAGTTCTTTTTTTATTTCCTTAAGTTGTTCTCTCAAGAAAAACTCTCTCTGCTGCTGGGACATCCTGTCTTCAACACGTTGAGATATTTTGAACTGTAGTTTTGCTACTTCAAGTTCATGGCGCAGCAGGTTCAATGCTTTTTCAATCCGATTTTTAATACTCCTTGTTTCCAGAACCTCCTGCAATTCCTGTCCGGAAGCAGTAGTCATAGATGCCGCAAAGTCGGCGAGGGTAGCAGGGTCTTTTAAGTTTATGCGCCCCATCAAGAGTCCCAGCTCTTCCTTAAACAGAGGATTCAACTGTACCAGTTCTTTAATCAGATTTATGATTGATACAGAAAATGCTTTCAGCTCATACTCTGTCTTTTGTCCACCAATATCCTGCAAATACTCTACTTTTGCATTGAACACAGGATCCTCTGCAACAATTTCAATAATTTCGAAACGCTCCATGACTTGCACTATAATATGCATCGGGTCGTTTCCATGTTTTGAGGCCTGCACAATTCTTCCAACAGCTCCTATCTTTGCCAGTTTTTTAGGAATATTTTCCGTTTCGGAGTCATTGTTTCCATCTGCATCATAACTGTAAACTAAACCCACATAGCGTAATTCCCCTTTTAACTCCTCAAGTAAAACCTTTTCCAATTGCTCATCAGAAATAATCACAGGCAACAGCATTTTTGGAAAAAGAGGACGATCGTAAAGGGGTACTATGAGAAGTGTGTCCGGAAAAACATCTTCACTGATTACCAATGATTTATCTTCAGGAAGTGCTTCTCCAATTTTTTCAGGAACTTCTATTATTTCCTCTCGAGTTTCTTCGTCTTTTTCAAAATCCTGATCGGAAGAATCGTTCATATTTATTTGTATATCTTGATAACTAGTTGATATTAATAATAATAATTTACTGTTAATAATTTTGAAATACTTTTCAGCAATTTTCGAATTTTCTGCATAATATTATCCATTATCACTGGCTGATCGTCTAGCCAGAAATAACAATTAGATAAATTTCGCTTATTTGCAGCTGGAACCTGTGAAGAGGATTCACAGTTTTATTTTACCAGCCTATATAACTGGGGAGGTTGTTGAAAATACCGGCCATATAAGTCGTGGCCTGTGTGAGAAGCCAGGGAAAGAGAATAGCCATAACAGCTATCATTGCACCCATTTTAGGAATTATTGCCAAAGTCCAATCAGCATCGGTGCGGCTAGAAGCGCTGCCATACGCATCGCTTCTATCATTATGGAAACTACAAGTGCTTCTGTCAAAACAAACTAATACAATAAGTGAGGCTAAAACTCAACAAAGCTTTTTATCATTGATCCGAGTATCAAGTGCCATCCGTCTACAAGTACAAAAAGCATCAGTTTGAACGGCAGGGAAATCATCACCGGCGGCATCATCATCATACCCATTGCCATCAGAATTGAGGCAACAACCATATCAATTACGAGAAAAGGTACCTACAATAAAAAACCAATTTGGAAAGCTGCTTTGAGTTCACTGATTACGAAAGCAGGAATCATAACCCAGATTGGAATATCCTCCAAGTTATTCGGACGCTCCAATTTGGCAATACGAACAAACATAGCCAGATCCTTTTCCCTGGTAAAATTCCCCATAAAACGTTTTATCGGCTGAGCGGCACGGTCCATAAATTCCTGCTGTGTAATAGTCTCATTCATATATGGTCCAAGAGCAACATCGTTGACTTCTTCCCATACTGGCATCATCACAAACCGTGAAAGGAAAAGTGCAATTCCTATCACAATTTGATTTGAAGG
>LULS01000760.1_pt1 | contig 14175 bp, 14 predicted proteins | sample 728101 | NCBI WGS metagenome assembly LULS01 (sample SAMN03860283, study PRJNA289734) | marine metagenome | biome: seawater column; feature: ocean; material: water; isolation source: Red Sea water column Station 108 - depth 200m | place: Saudi Arabia: Red Sea | collected 2011-10-15 | depth 200 m | reverse complement strand
ACCTTGCGGATTTCCAACAATTCCTTGATGTAGATGATAACTATGGCTAGCGATTTCAACTAGCCCACTATTTTGCATCTCTTTAAGTTCTTTCCAACTTAAAATTTTATCTCGTGAAATTGCTTCACCACCAAAGTCAACTTTCTGACTTTCTTTAGGCTCCAACCAAGAACCAACAACAGCAAGAACAACAGGAACTTTTTTTGCGCGGATAATAGGATATGCATTTTGATAAAATGATTGATAACCATCATCTACAGTCAGTAAAACAGGTTTACTCGGCAAGCTATATTTACCTTCATGCGCTTTTATAAGTTGATCAACATTGATAAAGTGATAGCCATTATTTTTTAACCAATCAAGATGTTCACTAAACTGTTGAGATGTGACCGCATAACTTGGAATCAAAGCATCTTTTCGATCAGTAATTTCATGGTATCCAATAATAGTTAATGCTGTCGCATCAATTTTAGGCGTTGCTGCTAAGAGAGTTGTATTTGCAGCAATGCCGACGACTAAACCTATAATCAATTTATAGGTCGACGATACAATACCTGTTGGCATAGGGATATTTTCTCAAAATTAGAAAATGATTGACCGCAAAACATGCCTTTGAATTTTACATTTTATTGGCAGGTAAAATTTATAGTACGTTAGCTGTCATTTAGGAAGGTATTTATAATTTTGAAAGCTGAAAACAATCTTAAAATTTAATGTGAAATTTTATATATTGATATGATTTTTTATTATAAAAAATACCCCCAATATTCAAAATATTAGGGGTATCTAAAATTAGTATTCAATGAGCTGAAAATTGGGGTCTTCTGCGCGATCTTGTAGATAACAACGCTCTTTACGATAGAAGTAACGATACAATCGATTTACCCAATCTCCTCGACGAAAAGTTTGGATCCGTTTGTTTACTCCATCATATTCTAGTAGCAAAACATTACCATCTTCTGGTGAAAGCAATGTAATTTTATAACTATACTCAGCGTGCGGATGCGAAGGGCTTAATTCTTTTATAATTTCTACTTTGTTATCACCATCCATCCAATAGTGCTTATCCGTCAGAGCTTTTGAGTTGACCCAGAACCCTGTTTCTGCACCATCATAAGTATCGATCATAAAAAAATTATTTAGCTCTTTCAAAAGCTCTGACGCGGTAATATCCAAATAATCATTCATATCTACCTCTACTCACACAATTTTTATCATTTGCTTTGATAAAGCATCATATTTTTGTAATTTACCTTATGAGATCAATAGATTAACCCCTCTATCAACCATCACTTTAAAGCAATTTTTTCCAAAAGGTAAATTTAAATCACATTTTTCAAGAAAAGTTTGATTCAGAAAACATTGCTCTTTTACTCAAAGATATACAGAACTGTCTATAGAATCAACAATTTTGTGCAGAATGTTGCAAATTTTTAAAATAAAAAAATCTTTATAATTCAAAATAATAGAATTTGTTAGAAAAAATGGTTTGTATATTTTTTGTACCCGATTAAAACACTCGTAATTAAACCGAAAAAACAGGCTTTTTTACGAGTGTTTGATCTTAAATTTTTATTATTGATCTCGGGTTTTTACATCAAATAATTCAATTTCAAAAATTAGATTTGAATTGGCAGGAATAATTTTACCCATCTTCCGTTCACCATAAGCCAAATGCGCTGGAACGATGAGTTTACGTTTTCCACCTACACGCATTCCCATGATGCCTTGATCCCAGCCTTTAATAACTCGTCCAGTTCCAATCACAGTTTCAAAATAGTTGCCGCGATCAAGCGAGGAATCAAACTTTGTGCCATCCTCTAACCATCCTGTATAGTGAGTCGTAATCAAAGCACCTTTAACTGCTTCTTTTCCTTCACCGACTTTTAAATCAATAATTTCTAGTTCTGCACTCATTTCTCTCTCCAACTAACCTTAATGGATTACTGTAACTTTTGCCACTGTATATCAACTTGGCCTTTATCACTAAGCAGCGTCCACTCACCATCCATAATATTGAGTTGGAGTTGCATCGTTCGCTCACATAATTGTTCAAGTGCTTCTGTTGTTTCAGGTGTAAGCTGCCAAACTTCAACATTACTTAACGTCTTGATCTTGGTATTTTTCTGCCACCAATCATTTGCCTGTGATCCATAGGTGACAATAGCGACTTGCTTACAACGTGCACTGGCTTTTTTAACTTTATCTTCAGATGGACACCCTACCTCAATCCATTTCTCAAGCAAGCCCGTTAAATCTTTTTGCCAAAGTGCTGGTTCATCAGTCTCGAACAAGTCCTTAGTGAATTCTAAACCTTCATCAGCATAACGCGCATAAGCAAGAATACGCACCATCAAACGCTCAATTGTTTCAGATGGATGCAAAGCAAGTGTTAACTGGTAATCTGCATAGATATGATCATAAACGACAAGCCAATAATTCCGTTTCAAACAACAACCAATCTTGATTTGATTGGTAAATAATCTCTATTCGATTATCAATGCCCTCTTCTACAGATTTATAATTAAACTGCTGCGGATTGAAGTTAAAACTTTTCCAACCTTGATCTGTATTAAAAATCCCTTTGATACGTACCCAATCTTGCTGCGCACAAAACAAATCTAATAAATCATAAAACTTGAATTGCCAACGTTTGGGTAATTTCCAACCTGCCACCGTATAACCCTGTGACGTTTCAACATAATAGTATGGAAGTTGTTTGATGACAGGCACATCTTCACCATTTGCCTGCATACTTTGTTGTTTTAATAAAGGTTGTACTTTCCGTTGTAAAGGTTGCTGAATCATATCGAGCTGCTGAATATTTACAATACCATGATCAGCCTCAATCCAATGCCGCACATAGGTTTGATATTCTTGTTTCAACTCTAAATAGGCTTCTCTATCCTCATCATTCATACAATCTACATGAGAAATCACGACAATTTGTGCGGCTTTGAGCTGGTCGGTATATAAATTTTGTTCAACCCACGCTTGATCATGTAAACGACTACCGTCAACAACGATGACTAAAGCACGCATATCCAGTGTCTTTTGCCAATGCGGCTCAGTTAACTGTTCTAACAATTGTGCTGGATGCCCCAATCCCGTCGGCTCTATAAATAAGCGATCGGGTTTACTTTCACTTAATAATCGAGACAGTGCAATTTGCATTGGAAGTTGACTACTACAACAAAGACAGCCACCTAATAGTTCTTTGACTGCATAGCCTTGCTGTTGAGAAATTAACTGTTGATCTACCCCTATTTGACCAAACTCATTCATTAATACTGCCCAAACTTCATTTTCTGGCTTTTGACTTAATAAATGTTGGAGCAGCGTTGTTTTTCCTGCACCAAGAAAACCAGAAATAATATGTGTAGGCACAGCACGAGAAGCAATCAGTTTCACATAGTTCTCAAAATGAATTTTTTTAATATTTTATAGATAAAGTTTATAAAAATGCAGCTAATTTAACTTTCCAACATGATAAAACACAAAACTCATTTTTATCACATTATGATAAATAGTTATCACTTATAATCTGATATTATTATCAATATTGATAAAACAATAGTTTTATACAATTCAGAAAAAGCGGATATTAATCATCGAATGTTCTAAACACGTAAAATTAGAGCCTATTTTTTAATCTAAATTACATATTTTCATACATTTTATCATGCTTAATCTGGTCATTTACTTACAATGCAGCAACATAAAGTTAATTATTATTTCATATTGTTAAGCTAGTCGTAAAAGATTGTTAAGGATATTGATGTAAAAAATATTGGCACTTAGCATTGACCTCATGCCGAAATGCGAGATTTTGCATACCGCAAATGAATCAAACTTCAGCTGTTATTTCAAATGAAATTAAGGATGCCAAACATGAAACTTATTAAATCATTATTAGCTGCTTCATTAACTCTTGCTGCTGCATCAACTTTTGCTGCACCTCAACAAGCTCCAGAAACTGAAGACAAAGTTGTAGTATCTACTCAAGAGCAACCAGAAACTCAAGGTCAAGCTGCTACTGATGCGACTGCAAGCGAAGCACCTGCTTCAGCACCAACTGCAACAAACTAAATTAGACTAAAAGGTTCCTCCAGAACTTTTAAGCGCCATTAATTATGTTTATCCCATGATTAATGTTAAAGATCGAACCATGCTGCGGTTCGATCTTTTTATTTTCAAGTGACAAAATACTTAAATCAGCACTGAGTTGATTTTTTGAAAATACTACATGAAGGCTGCTGTACTTCTTCTAAACGATGAACTTTACGCTGCTCTGCCGCTTCAAAGCGACAACGCTTCCAATCCGTATCTAAATTTAATGCTGGAACTTGTTTAGGTTGACGCTCCTCATCAACAGCAACCATAGTGAAATAGCACGTGTTGGTATGACGAATCGTTCGCTTTTGAATATTCTGCGCTTCAACTCGAATTCCGACTTCCATAGAAGTACGACCAACATGATTGACACTCGCTAAAAAAGTGACCAATTCACCAACATAAATTGGCTCTTTAAAATTTACTTTATCAACGGATAAAGTTACTACATAACTACCTGAATAACGACTCGCGCAAGCATATGCAACCTGATCGAGTAATTTTAAAATTGCTCCACCATGAACATTACCTGAGAAATTTGCCATATCTGGTGTCATTAAAACTGACATCGTCAATTCCGACTGATCATCAGGTGCTTGATTTAATTGGTCTAAAGGAGACATGAGTAAAACTCGTAAAATACGCAACCCCATTATTATGATGTATTAATTCATGTAAACATATGCAAAAATGATCAAATTACCATCAATTATTTTTATACTCTTCTTATTTAGTATTTCAAAATGATTACATCAAGGTCATTTTTATCTGATTTGTCATTCATTATAAAAATCACATTTCAGATAAAAATACCTATTATACAGAAACTTGAACATTAATTCGTTGTCTGTATCAAGCCAGTTATACCATTCACAATCATATCAATCGCAATCGTACCAATTAGCAAAGCAGATAAACGCCCAACAATATCAAAATAACGGTCGATATATTTGGCATGTTTATAACGTAAATGGTCATGAGCAAATTTCATTAAAATAAGAATGCTACACGTTAGTATCAAAGTCACTGCGATCACAGCCATTGCCCCAGTAAAGGGTACACTTATACCTGTTACAACAGCAGCACTAATTGTGCCTGGTCCAATCATAAATGGCATAGCAATTGTGCCAGCTAAATGTTCGGGAGCACCACGCATTTCACCAATCGTTTCTGCGCCCTGAAAAACATAACGATAGCCAATCACCAAGAAAATCAAACCACCAAAAATTTGAAAAGACTCAAATCTAACATTTAGATAGCGACTAAAAATACTTTCCCCCCCCCATGCAAATAAGACGAATACTGCAAAGGCAATGAAACAGCCTTGTATTAAGGCTTTACTAAATACCTTCGCGTCAGTATTTCGAATCATCCCAATCATGTAAACACTCATTAGAAAGGGATTCAGTAATGAGAAAAATAGTGCAAATGCATGAATATATGTAGAAAACATAAACATCCTATTATTTGTTCAACTTTTTGATCATCTCGATTGAAATGATGCCCAACGATTCACCTTTAAGATTTTATCAATTGTCTGCATTTATTAGTTGCATTCTGAAGCTGATCATCTTTATCTAAACTTAAAGTCGCTCCTACGCCTAACAAGCTCATATATAGGTTTGCTTGCTGATAGTTAAGCTCTTTAACTTTAAACTTAGCACCTTGATCCGTATAAAGTACATCATCCACAAGCTTTACCTTATATGAAATCAGATCTTTGCGATCATCCATACATAATAAGCCTTTACCTTGTGGGTCGAGCTTTAGTACAGACCAACTCTCACCAACTTTTCCAGACCAACTCCCTGAAAATGACAATCGAGTTGTAGCGAGATTATTAAATTGTGTAGGTGTCATTGTAGTTATAGAAGTACATCCAGCTAAAGTCATTAATAAAACACTTGTTAAAAAGAATTTCTGCACAAGCAACTCCTAACGACATCTAAACAAATAATTTTTACATATTCGTTATGTTCAAATTTACATAGGATGTATTTAAGTAGTATTTGAAATGTAAACTTGAAGGATAAATATTCTTTTATTTTTCTGATCATTAAGATGCAAATTTTTTCTGATTCCAAAAAATAAAAAGCCTTTGTTTTCACAAAGGCTTTTTAAGTATTTGGCGGAAGCGGTGTCCGTCTAACAGCAGTCCAAAGCAATTCAAAATAACAATATAAAAATATATTTTTCAATTATTTATGATTTTAATCTTCCAAACACGTCTTGTCTATTCCAATCATTTCCAGTATTTTATGTGGGGTAGGTTGTGGGGTAGAAATTCAAATGCCAAAAAAATCCAAAGAGCTATCTGCATTGGCTGTAGCAAAAATTAAAGAAACTGGTCGGTATACAGTCGGTGGCGTTGATGGCTTATGTCTAAATGTCGAGGGTAGTTCGCGTGTCTGGATTTTGCGTGCTATCGTAGGCAAACGTTTAGACAAAGATGGTAAATTAAAACCTCATCGCCGCGATATTGGGCTTGGTCCCTATCCTGCGGTTTCTTTAGCTGAAGCTCGTGTCAAAGCAAACGAATTAAAATCACAAATTCGAAATGGTATTGACCCCATTGCTCATAAGCAAGTACAGCTTGAAAAGTTACATTCCCAAAAACTGCGTGAAAAAACTTTCAGTGAATGTGCAGAGGTCGTTATTGCCAATAAAACCCGTGAACTCAAAAACCAAAAGCATATCGGGCAATGGTCATCAACCCTTGAAACTTATATTTATCCAACTTTAGGTGATCGGACGATTGGTTCTATCACAAAGGTTGAAATTGCAGAAATACTTAAGCCCATTTGGGTTGATAAAAATGAAACAGCCAAGCGTATTCGTGGTCGGATAGAAACTATTTTTGATTACGCTAAGGCGATGGGATATTTTGTCGGTGATAATCCTGCTGAATGGAAAGGTAATCTCGAACCTATATTGGGTGAGGTATTTGGGGCTAAATGGCATGAAATTGATTTTAAAAATAAAGTTTGGGTTATTCCAAAAGAACGAATGAAAGCGGACAAAGAACATCGTGTTCCATTGTCTGAGCAGACGATTGGCTTACTTGAGTCTATTCAGCAATATACCCAAGCAGATGACTTTATTTTTCCTGCGCCTCGTAATGGCGGTATGTTGTCTGATATGTCATTAACAACACTAATCAAACGCATGCATGAACAAAAGTTTAAAGAGAATAGCGTAGGCTATATCGACCCGAAACAAAACCGCATCATTACCACACATGGTTTTCGTTCAACATTTCGTGATTGGTCTGCGGATAAAACTGATTATCCTCGTGAAGTCTGTGAACATGTGCTTGCCCATAAACTGCCTGATGAAGTTGAAGCTTCTTACTTACGTGGAGGGTACCTTGAAAAACGTAAAGGTTTAATGGCTGATTGGACTGAATTCTGTTGTACACACTTTAACTAGACATCATAAAACGAATGCTTCAGCCTTAGATGGCTGAAGCATTCGTTTTAAAGGGAATTAAACAGATTTTTTTACAGGCTCTGTACTCTTGATATTAGTTATACTTTTGACATTACTTGTTTTCTGGTTTAACACTTACGATTGTGTAAATTTCACCATCTGCTTTTAATTCAAAATCAACTTTTTGCCCTACTGCAAGCCCATTTAACAACTTAGGATCTGCAACCTTAAAACCCATTGTCATTGCTGGCCATTTAATCGCTGCAATTGCCTCATGATTGAGTGTCAAAATATTTTCTTTCGTATCAATAGCCGTAATCACTCCAACTGCTTGAGTTGTCGTTACTGTAGATGATTCTTTACTCATCTGCTCCATAGGCGCTTCCGCTTTCTTTTGCTCTGACGCCTCATTTTTACTACATGCACTTAACGCAGTAACAGTGCCAACAAGAGCGACAATTTTAATAAATTTAAACATAATAAAACCTCTTTGAACGAAATAATAAAACTATCAAGATTTTGATAGTTTTCTTTTGATTAAAAGTTGATATGCAGCTGGAATAACAAACATTGATAAAAGTGGAGCTGAAATCATGCCCCCAACCATCGGTAAAGCAATGCGGCTCATCAATTCAGAACCTGTTCCAGTCCCCAAAAGAATAGGAAGTAGCCCTGCTAAAATTACAGCTACAGTCATCGCTTTTGGGCGAACACGTAGTACGGCTCCTGTATAAATTGCCTCATTGAGTTGTTGCTCTGTTAAAGATGCTGTTGAAGATGATAGGTTCTGCTGTGTGTGTTCGATTGCTTGCTTTAAATAAAACAACATGACTACACCAAACTCTGCGGCAACACCCGCAAGTGCAATAAAGCCTACTGCTATGGCAATTGAGAAGTTATAGCCACTGAAATACATTGCCCAAATACCACCGATTAAAGCGAATGGTAGAGTCAGCATAATCAGAGCAGCATCTTGTACTTGTCTAAAAATCAAATAGAGCAATAGAAAAATGATCATCAAAGTGATTGGTATCACCACCTTTAGACGAGCATTTGCTCTTTCCATAAACTCAAATTGACCTGAATAACTAATACTCATACCCGCAGAGCGTTTCACTTGTTCATCAATAGATCGTTTCAAATCCTGAACAACAGAAGCTAAATCACGCTCTTGTACATCAACATAGACCCAGCCACTTGGGCGAGCATTCTCACTTTTTAGCATTGGGGGGCCATCAGTGATTTGAATATTGGCAATGCTACTCAAAACAATTTGCTGACCTGATTCAGTCAGAATTGGTAAATTTCTTAAGGCTTCAAGTGAATCTCGGATTTCTCGTGGATAACGTACATTAATAGGATACCTAGCTAATCCCTCAACAGTTTCTCCAATATTCTCCCCACCAATTGCTGATGACACAATTTGCTGTACATCATTGATATTAAGACCATAACGTGCAGCTTGCTTTCGATTAATATCGATATCAACATATCGCCCACCAGTGAGTCGTTCAGCTAAAGCTGAGCTAACACCGGGTACTTTCTTGGCAACCTGTTCAATTTGTTGCGCTACCCGATCAATATCTTGCAAATCATTTGCTGAAATCTTAATCCCGATTGGGCTCTTAACCCCAGTTGCCAACATATCAATTCGGTTACGAATAGGTGGCACCCAGATATTTGTTAAACCCGGTACTTGAACGGCTTTATCCAGTTCTTTTACCAACTTGTCAGGTGTCATACCTGAACGCCATTCAGATCGTGGTTTAAACTGAATCGTGGTTTCAAACATTTGTGCTGGATCTGTAGCTGACTCTGCTCGCCCAGCTTTACCAAATACCGTGGCAACCTCTGGAACAGTTTTAATCATTCGATCAGTCTGTTGAAGTAACTCAGTAGCTTTTGCTGCGGACAATCCCGGTAAAGCCGAAGGCATATACAGTAAATCACCTTCATCCATATTGGGCAGGAACTCCCCACCTAACCGCGTTAAAGGGAAAAGGCTGATAAGAAAAATGAGTGATGCACCAAATAAAGTTGTCTTTGGATAAGCTAAGACTTTATCCAACATCGGACGATATATTTTGATGAGAAAACGGTTTAATGGATTGCGTTGTTCAGAGGGTAACTTGCCGCGAATCCAGTATCCCATCAAAACTGGAATCAATGTAATTGATAACCCAGCAGCAGCAGCCATGGCATAGGTTTTAGTAAATGCCAATGGAGAGAACAATCGTCCTTCTTGTGCTTGCAAAGTAAAAATGGGAATAAAGGATAAGGTAATGATGAGTAAACAGAAAAATAAAGCAGGTCCAACCTCACTAGCAGAATGCGTAATGATGTCCCAACGCTCTTGTGTTTTTAAAACTTGATTAGGATGTTCATGTTGCCAAGCTTCGATATGCTTATGTGCGTTTTCGACCATAACCACAGCGGCATCAACCATAGCGCCAATTGCAATGGCAATACCACCCAATGACATGATATTGGCATTTAGTCCCTGATAATACATCAATAAAAAAGCTGACAAGATTCCCAAGGGCAAAGAAACAATCGCAACCATTGCTGAACGTAAATGCCAGAGGAATAATCCACAAACCAAAGCCACCACAATAAATTCTTCAATCAATTTATGGCTTAAATTTTCTACAGCCCGATCAATCAATTGACTGCGATCATATACTGGAACAACTTGCACGCCTTTCGGTAGACTCTGTTGTAATTCGGCAAGTTTTTCTTTTACAGCAGTAATGGTTTCACGTGCATTTTTACCAGCACGTAAAATCACAACACCTCCAACGGTTTCTCCTTGTCCATTAAGTTCAGTAATTCCACGACGCATTTCAGGTCCGAGTTGAATCGTTGCAACCTCTCCAAGAGTGATTGGGATGCCTAAACCGTTCGTACGTAATGGGATCTGCCGAAAATCTTCTAATGTTTTTAAATAACCAGAAGCTCTTACCATATATTCAGTTTCAGCCATTTCTAGGACTGAACCGCCAGTTTCCTGATTTGCCTTTTGAATTGCTTCAATTATGCTTCGCTGAGTTATACCGAATGCTGCCATCTTGGTAGGGTCTAAAACAATTTGATACTGCTTAACCATTCCCCCAATTGTGGCAACCTCAGCCACATTCGGTACTGTCTTTAGTTCATACTTCAAAAACCAGTCTTGTATGCTTCGCAGTTGTGAGAGATCATGTTGCCCTGTTGGATCAACCAAAGCATATTCGTAAATCCAACCAACACCTGTAGCATCTGGTCCTAATGAAGATTTTGCATTTGTAGGCATTCGCCCTTGTATTTGATTCAGATATTCCAACACGCGAGAACGTGCCCAGTAAAGATCAGTATGTTCATCAAAAATGATATAAACAAACGAATCACCAAAAAAAGAATAGCCCCGAACAACTTTAACACCGGGCACTGATAACATGGTCGTTGTTAAAGGATAAGTCACCTGATTTTCAACAATTTGTGGTGCTTGACCGGGAAAATTAGTTCGCACAATAACTTGTACATCAGACAGATCTGGCAAAGCATCAACCGGAGTATTTTTGACAGCCCAAGTTCCCCAAACGGCAAGAACTACAGCAGCTAATAAGACAAATACTCGATTTGCAATTGAAAAACGAATAATACGGGCGATCATGATGGTTCTCCCGTTTAGTTCTTCATAGATGTCATAGACATCTTGGAAATGTCAGAAATCACATAAGCATCCCCAACATGTGTAAAGCGAAAACTGACCTGATCTCCTTGCTGAATTTGGGTAAATGGTTGTACTGGTTGTTTAAAGCCCATGGTCATAGCTCCCCAACCCAACTCAGCAATTGCCTGATGCGAAATGGTAATGTCTTGAGCAGTAACTTTTTCCACTTTACCAATGCCTTGGTATATTGATGCCTTAGTTACTTGAGATGAAGTAATCGATTGTCCAGTGTTTAACTTATCCAGTACACCCTGTAAATTTGCTTCAGAATCAATTAGGAATTGTCCCGAAACCACTACTTTCTGACCAGCGTTCAAACCCTGTAGAATTGCTATTTTATTTCCATCACTCTGCCCTAACTGTACAACAACAGGTTCAAAACGCCCTTGTTCATGTGCCACAATGACGATATTACGAGTACCGGTACGTATAACAGCTTGCTCTGGCACAACTAAACTGCTTTGGGGATTATTTATTATATTGACAGAAGCAAACATCCCTGGCTTAAGTTGACCACTAGGATTTGGTAATTCACACTCATACCTCGTTTGATTCCAGCAATTTGTTTTTCAGGAACGGCTGCCTCTAGCCAAATCGGGTTGATACCTTTAATTGTGGCCAAGGTTTGCCCCATAGCCAAAGCCATACCATTGCGGACTTCTAGTGAATCAATAAATCCACTAGTTGGAGCTTGCAAAGTTATATTAGATTGCACTCGACGAGTTCGCTCAACTTGATGAATCACATTTTGTGGTATTCCTAAAAGCTGTAAACGTTGACGGCTTGCTTGAATAAGGGAACGATCTCCCGTACGGAGCACAGCTAAAAATTCAGTTTGCTCTCCAGTCCATTCCGGTATTGAAATATCAGCTATAGGGCTTCCTTGCGTCACCATATCTCCAACAGCATGCCCGTACACTCGCTGGACAAAGCCACTTGCTCTAGTTTGTAAAATAGCTGTTTGCCGTTCATTTGCTTGTAATATGCCATTAGTAAACATGGCATTTCCAATTACAGCCTGTTCAACTGTGCCGTAACGGATGGCTAAATTTTGTTGAAGAGTTGGATCTATTTTGACTGTAGGACGACTTTCATCCGTCATCGTAGTATTTTCGTCTGCATATTTAGGTACCAGTTGCATGTCCATAAATGGAGACTTGCCTGGCTTATCAAAATGCTGTTCTGGTTTCATTGGATCGTACCAATAAAGCACTTTAGCATCCTGCTTCTGGCTTACCGATGCCGATTGAGAACCCTCTTCCTGATGAGCAAACCAATATCCGGCACCGCCACCTACGACAAGACTAATTGTGGCAACTCCCATGACAGTCATTGCCAATTTATTTCTTAACATTATGGCTGCTCCTCAGCATGGTTTAAGGTCGGTTCTACAAAAGAAAAATAGAGCTGGGCTTTGATCATTGCTTGCTGTTGTTGTAAATCGATGAGGCGTAATCGCTGATTTAGTAATGCTTGTCGTGTCTCAATGACATCTGACAAATTGGCTTTACCAGCCTGATAACTTGCTAGCTGTAAATTTACTTTTTGTTTAGTCAAAGGAAGTGTACTTTGAACTGTACGTTGGATTTGTTGATCAAGGGCTTTTAAGTCCGATAGCCCCTCATCTAACATGGTGAGATGCTCGCGGTATTTTATCTCCTGATCTGCTGTAATCCTGTTTTGTTCCGCTAAAATGGCTTGAACCAATGAACTACTTCGTTTTTTTGAAAATACTGGTAGTTCCGTTGTCAGTTGCACACCAATCATATCTCCAAATTCAGGAGCACGGTGCTGATAGGCAAACTCGATACTCCAATCTGATTTTTGTAGGGCTTGAGCTTGCTTAAGTTTGGCTTCAGCAGTTTGCCTTTCTGCTTGAAATGCTTTCAATTCAGGATGTTGATGCAGATGATGATATAAACGTGATGTATCAAAATTAATTACAGGTTCTTGGCTAGGCAAACTTTCTATTTCAGTTGTACGACTAGAATCCGCACTGATTAATCGGTGTAATTCTAGCTTTGCTTTATTTAAATCTCGAAGTAAATCATCTTTTTGATCAAGTAAAACCGTTTTGTCCAGCTTAGGGGAAATCGCATTAGTAACCATAGTCCGACCAGATGTAACCTGTGTCTGCGTAATCTGGGATAACAATCCATTTTCTGAAAGAAGGTCATCATATAAGGCCAGTTTACGCTCAAGATAAAAACGCTTAAGCCATACAGATGCTACTTTTTGACGAAACTCAATCAGAAGAATTTCTGTCTGAGCTTTAGCTGAACCCAATTCAGCTTTTGCTAATTCTATTTCGGCCAATCTTTTGGCACGATTTGGAAAATCTTGCATGATGCCAATCTTTTGCATCGTCATCCCCTCTTGTGTGACAGACCATGCAGCATCACCTGATACAGGGTAATTATCGAGGCCCACAAATAGTTTAGGATTGGGCAAAATACCTGAAGCTGAAACTATATTCTCAGCACCTTCAATCTGAGCACTATTAGCTCTTAGAGCAGGCGCATATCGCTCAGCAAGCTTCAATGCTGTATCCAAAGTCAGTGGCTGGGCATAAGCATGTCCATAACTCAAGAAAAAACAGATCGTCGCAATCGAGCATCCACCCCATTTTAGGGACAGCTTTCCTTTATTAAAGTTCATATTTTTAGCTCTAAAATGATGTACACGCGTACGTGCAGAACACTCATAGAAAACTCTATGAATGATGAAGAACCATCAAATTAGTTAGAGCGTGGGGGTTTCCATAAATTGGAAAGATCAGATGAGGTGAAATTTTGATTTAATGGAGAGAAATCAGAGTGTTCCGCAGGAAAAGAAATCACAGATTGCAAAACACTTTGTGCTGTAGACGTATATGCAATTTTAGAAAAAGACATAATACAATCTTGCTTAGACATACATGA
>LULS01000042.1_pt1 | contig 14221 bp, 10 predicted proteins | sample 728101 | NCBI WGS metagenome assembly LULS01 (sample SAMN03860283, study PRJNA289734) | marine metagenome | biome: seawater column; feature: ocean; material: water; isolation source: Red Sea water column Station 108 - depth 200m | place: Saudi Arabia: Red Sea | collected 2011-10-15 | depth 200 m | reverse complement strand
TCTGGAGATAGTCTACCTACAGAAGGGAAAGCAGCCTTACGCCCTTTCCAAAAAAGTAAACGCTCATCTTCATTCTCTGAGACTCTTGTAGTGGTCGCATTCGAAAGCAAACTGAGAACCTTGTTCAAATCTTCATTGACCGAATCTATAGCTCCATCAAGTTCGCATAGTAATAATGCTTGAGCATCTAATGGATAACCTGGATGTGCAAAAGCTTCGGAGGCTTCTATTGCAAATTTATCCATCATCTCGAGACCCGAAGGTATGACGCCGTTCTTGATAATTTCAGCCACTGTATTGGCACAATCTCTAACACTACTAAAACCAGCCATAACGAGTCTAGCAAGTTCAGGTTTTGGAGTTAGTTTCACGGTTATCTCTGTTATCACACCTAGTAAACCCTCTGAGCCGTTCATTAATGCCAGTAAGCCAATACCTTCATCTTGTCGAGTTAATGATAACTCTTCTCCGTCAATGGTTAACATTTTGATTGCCTCTACGTTTTGAACTGTCAGACCATACTTTAGACAGTGGACACCGCCAGAGTTCTCAGCCACATTGCCTCCGATGGTGCAAGCGATTTGAGAAGATGGATCGGGTGCATAATAAAGACCAAACTCTTCAACCGCTTCTGTTATTGCTAAATTCCGAACCCCTGGTTCTACCACTGCTATTTTATTTTCCTCGTCAATCGAAATAATTTGAGTCAGTTTTGAAAGTCCTAAAACTACAGAATCTTCTAGTGGCGTTGCACCTCCTGAAAGGCCTGTTCCAGCACCTCTAGTGACAATAGGTGTATTGTTTTTTCGACAAATCTCTAATACCTTCTTAATTTGAGCAACATTGTTTGGTAAAACCACAGCAAGTGGTTCTTGCCTATAAACACTCAGACCATCACATTCAAATGGGCGAGTATTTTCTGAACCAGAGAGAACAGTATTTTTTGGTAAAGCTCGTTTTAATTGACTTAAGGTAGACATAAATTTGGACTAATAAATATTTATAGAACTCTGGTTAGTTGAATTCAAGCAGTTATGAATATAATTGCTGACGACTAACCAAATTTCTAAGATAATACTTGCAGTTGAACACATTATAATGTGTTCCAATTTTTAATTTCTCACAAAAAAATATGAAATCATTTACTCCACCTAAAAGAACACTTATGGGGCCAGGCCCTTCAATTGTTCACCCTAGAATTTTAGAAGCCATGGCTCGGTCTACTATAGGACATTTAGACCCTGCCTTTGTTGACATGATGGATGAAGTTAAAGAAATGCTGAAGTACGCTTTCAAGACTGAAAATGCATTGACTATGCCTGTCTCTGCTCCTGGTTCAGCCGGTATGGAAACATGCTTTGTAAACCTTGTGGAACCTGGCGACAAGGTTATCGTTTGTATCAATGGTGTTTTTGGACTACGAATGAAAGAAAATGTCACTCGTCTTGGTGGTGAAGCGGTTGTTGTTGAGCACGATTGGGGTACTGCCGTTAGTCCTGAAAAACTAGAGCAAGCATTAGTTGATAATCCTGATGCTAAAATTGTTGCCTTTGTTCACGCAGAAACTTCTACTGGTGCACTTTCTGATGCTAAAACTCTCTGTCGGATTGCTAATCAATATGGCTGTATCAACATCGTTGACGCCGTAACTTCGCTGGCAGGTTCTGAATTAAGGGTTGACGATTGGGGAATAGATGCCATTTATTCGGGCTCACAGAAGTGTTTATCTGCAATGCCCGGTTTATCGCCTATTAGTCTTAGTGAGAGAGCAATTGAAAAGCTAACGAATCGAAAGACACCAGTAACAAGTTGGTTTCTAGATCTCAACTTGGTGATGGGTTATTGGGGTAAAGGCGCAAAGCGGGCATATCATCACACCGCACCAGTCAACACCTTGTACGGCCTCCATGAATCTTTGGTGATGTTAACCGAAGAAGGCATTGAAAATTCTTGGAGTCGCCATCAACAAAACCACATACTTCTTAGGGATGGCCTTAACAAACTAGGAATTGAATACTTGGTCAACGAATCTAGTAGACTGCCCCAACTGAACAGTGTACTTATTCCTCAAGATCAAGACGATTTGGGAGTTCGCTCTTCATTGCTTGAAAACTACAACATTGATATTGGAGCTGGTCTGGGTCCACTTGAAGGCAAGATATGGAGAATTGGATTAATGGGACACACTTCAAGGAAGGATAATGTTGGACTTTTATTGTCTGCACTTAAAGATACACTATAAAAAAGTCTAACTAGTCTTTAATTTTTGCCAACAACTCCTCTTCAGTCTCAACCCTGTCAGGGTCTGGAAGACAGCAATCTACTGGACATACTTCGACACATTGTGGAGTATCAAAATGACCGACACATTCTGTACATAGGTCACCATCAATTTCATAGATTTCCTCACCCATATAGATTGCCTCATTCGGGCATTCTGGTACACAAACATCGCAATTAATGCATTCATCTGTAATTAACAACGACATAACATCTCCAACATAAATAAACAAGTTAACACAACTATACAACAGTTGTGGCGAATCCCTATTACAGGGAACTTATTTTAACTTATCAATACTACTATAATAATGAATTTGGGTATCATTATTGGTTTTCTTTTTAGGGTTATTATGAGAGCACTATTAATTATTTTTTCTTTATTTTTTTCTTCGCTTTCATTTGCCTCTCTCGATGATGGTATTTATGCCCACATAAAAACCAATAAAGGTGAGATCATTGTTGAATTAGCTTATGAAAAGGCTCCTCTAACTGTCATTAATTTTATAGCGCTCTCGGAAGGTAGCAAGAGAAGCAACAAGGAACCTGGAAAACCTTTTTATAATGGCATAACGTTTCACCGAGTTATCGATAATTTTATGATACAAGGAGGAGATCCACAGGGAGATGGCAGAGGTGGTCCAGGATATCAGTTTGTTGACGAGTTTAGTGACCTGAAACATGACCAGCCCGGTGTCCTCTCTATGGCCAACTCAGGTCCTAATACAAATGGTTCACAATTTTTTATTACCCATGTTCCAACGCCTTGGTTGGACGGAAAGCATAGTGTTTTTGGTCTTGTTGCTGAAGGCATGAATGTTGTTAACTCGATTGAGCAAGGTGATATTATTGAAAGTATATCAATTGAGCGTATTGGCGATCAGGCAAGCCAGTTTATTGCTGATGAAGCATCTTTTCAAGAACAAATCAATAAAATTAATGCGAAACTAAAGGCAAAACAAGAATTACGTCTAAAAGAATTTGAAAATTACGTCACCACTGCTTATCCTGGAATCAAGAAGAGTAACTTGGGTTACTTCACAACCATTAATAAATCAGGTAACGATATACAACCTATTGATGGTCAAGTTGTTTCCGTGGATGTATCATTTAAAACTGATAATGGTCAAATCTTGCGTGAAGCTGGAAGTCCAATCGAGTTCATTCTTGGAAGTGGTCAAATCATCAGCTTTATTGACAGTAACATCAGAGATATGTCAATTGATGAAAATCGAACAATAATTACTACTTATATCGATGTATTTGGTGAAAACTCTAGTGGTGACATACCACAAGACTCAGTTCTGATTTTTGAACTTGAACTTCTTTCTGCTGAGGATAACTAACAATGTTTCTTGAATTAATCAGCTTTCTTTCTTCAATAGATACTGGCTTTAATGTACTTAGCTATTTAACGGTAAGAGCTGTGTTTTCAATGATGACCGCACTTTTGATTACCCTTTTACTTGGAAAATGGATTATTTCCAAGCTACAGCAATATCAAATCGGCCAGGTCATTCGTGGAGATGGCCCTGAATCACACCACAAAAAATCCGGAACACCCACTATGGGAGGATTACTTATCCTTTTCGCGTTTACCACCAGTATGATTATCTGGGGCGACTGGAGGAATCCTTATCTGTGGATAGTACTCACTACAGCTTTCATTTATAGTGCAATCGGATTTTTTGATGACTATCTAAAACTTAGAAGACAAACTCCCAAAGGACTAACCAGTAAGCAAAAACTCGTTGCTCAATCGATCGGAGCAATCCTTATCGGAAGTTGGCTGATTGCTCTTGACTCTCCTACCATAGCAACTGAACTTCTAATACCGTTCCTTAAAGATGGTGTTATTGAATTAGGGGTTGTGAGCTTTTTGATATTGTGCTATTTCGTTATTGTTGGTAGCTCAAATGCCGTAAACCTCACTGATGGTTTGGATGGTTTGGCTATTATGCCTGTGATTCTCATTAGTGGTGGTTTGGCAATTTTTGCCTATATTGGTGGCAATTACAATTTTTCTGAATACCTTAATATGCCCTTTATGCCGGGCACAGGCGAGTTGTTTGTTATTTGTGCAGCACTGATAGGGTCTGGTCTTGCATTTCTATGGTTTAACAGCTATCCAGCGGAAATATTCATGGGAGATGTCGGCTCACTCTCACTGGGCGCTATTTTAGCCGTTATTGCAATTATCGTTAAACAAGAAATTTTGTTTTTCTTGATGGGCGGTGTTTTTGTCGCAGAAACTTTCTCGGTGATCCTTCAAGTTGGATACTATAGACGCACCAAGAAACGACTTTTCCGGATGGCTCCCATACACCATCACTTTGAAGAGAAAGGTCTGCATGAATCAAAAATAATTGTACGGGCCTGGATAATTACTTTGATTCTAATTCTAATCAGCCTAGCCAGCATCAAGATTCGATAACTCAGATAGTTTGGCACTGTAAAATAATCGCCCATGAGCATAAAATCAGACAAATGGATTCGACGAATGTCGCTTGAATATGAGATGATTCAACCCTTTGAGCCGAACCAAATTCGCCATATTGATGATAAAAAAATTATTTCTTATGGAACCTCAAGTTACGGTTATGATGTTCGCTGCTCCACTGAATTCAAGATATTTACCAACATCAACCACAACATTGTCGACCCAAAAGACTTTGACGCTCAAAGTTTTGTCGAAATAGATGCCGATGAGTGCATTATCCCGCCTAATTCCTTTGCTTTAGCAAGAACCGTTGAGTATTTCAAAATACCTCGCTCTACACTGGTCATCTGTCTTGGAAAATCCACCTATGCGAGGTGTGGCATTATTGTCAATGTAACTCCCTTGGAACCGGAATGGGAGGGTCATGTTACCTTAGAGTTCTCTAACACCACTCCTCTACCTGCCAAAATATATGCCAACGAGGGTGTCGCCCAGATGCTCTTTTTTGAGTCAGATGAGGATTGCGAAATTTCCTATAAAGACAGAGGCGGCAAATACCAAGGACAAACTGGCGTCACTTTACCTAAGGCTTAACTCATATGTCAGAAATTTCAAAACGTCGCACCTTTGCGATTATTTCTCACCCTGATGCTGGAAAGACAACTGTCACCGAAAAACTATTGCTTTATGGTGGTGCAATTAAAACTGCTGGAAGCGTTAAAGCAAGAAAAGCTGCCAGCCATGCTACCAGTGACTGGATGGAAATGGAAAAAGAAAGAGGTATCTCTGTGACTTCCTCCGTTATGCAGTTTCCATATAGTAATCATGTCATTAACCTTCTAGACACACCTGGTCATGAAGACTTTTCTGAGGATACCTACCGGACCCTTACGGCCGTTGACTCTGCACTTATGGTAATCGATGTCGCCAAGGGTGTTGAGCAGAGAACGATTAAGCTAATGGAGGTTTGCCGGCTTCGAGACACACCGATCCTTACTTTTATCAATAAACTCGACCGAGAGGGATGTGAACCGATTGATTTATTGGATGAGGTTGAATCGGTATTAGATATTGAATGCTCTCCTATCACTTGGCCAATTGGTATGGGCAAAGAATTCAAAGGAGTGGTTCATCTACTAGAAAACAAAGTCTATCTATTTGAAAGCGGAAAAAACACAAAAATTGGCGACAATACTATTATTGAAGGCATTGACAATCCTGAACTTGATAAAGTTCTTGGAACTGAGCTTTCTGCATCTATTAGAGAAGAGATTGAACTTATCCAAGGGACAACAAATCCTTTTCAGCTAGAGAATTTCCTTAAAGGCAGGCAGACACCTGTATTTTTTGGTTCAGCCATTAATAACTTTGGGATAAAAAACCTGCTTGACGGTTTTATTGATTATGCACCAACTCCACAAGACCGTGAAAGTGATAATCGAAAGGTCACTCCCAGTGAAGATAAACTGACTGGTTTTGTGTTTAAAATTCAAGCAAATATGGATCCAAAACACCACGATAGGTTAGCATTTATGCGTATTGTGAGCGGCGAATACAAGAAAGGGATGAAAGTTCTTCAAGTCTCTACTGGAAAGCAAATAAAAATAACTAATGCTGTTACTTTTATGTCGCAAGAAAGAAATTCCACAGAAACCGCCCACGCAGGAGATGTGATTGGTATTCATAACCACGGCGGGATCGGAATTGGCGATACTTTTACTCAAGGTGAGAAACTTAAATTTCAGGGCATACCGAATTTTGCACCTGAACTTTTTAGACGCGCTCAACTCAAAGACCCACTCAAAGCAAAAGCGCTAAAAAAAGGCCTTGACCAGCTCTCTGAGGAAGGCGCAACGCAAGTATTTAGACCGATTTCAAATAGTTCACAAATATTAGGAGCTGTGGGTATTTTGCAGTTCGATGTGGTCGCCCATCGACTTAAATACGAATACGGGGTTGACTGTCAATTTGAAGCAATCAGTGTGGCTACCGCAAGATGGGTTAACGGGTCAGAGAGAGATCTTGAGCAACTTAAGATAAAAGCAAGCAACAATATCGCTATAGATAGTGCAGGAATGCTGTCTTACTTAGCACCCAGCATGGTTAATCTTCAACTAACAATGGAGCGCCACCCAAATTTAACCTTTAATGCTACCAGAGAACATTAAACTAGTCTTCAACCAATGGCTTAACCACTTCAGCAATATCTTTCTTGTTTAGGTAACCCACCTCTGATCCAGTGGAATCTTTAACCACTGCACAATCAGCATTGGAACGTAATATTTCACACAAAACGTTATCAATCGAGTCTTCTTCTTTGACTATAATTTTGACTGCACCGTTTTTTGGTTTTTTATCATTCATCACTGACTTGGCATGGAGGATGTGAGAACGATTTACCTTTTTCACAAAATCTCTCACATAGTCATCCGCAGGTGTCATAAGAATGTCCTGAGAGGTTCCATGTTGCACCAATTCTCCACCATTAAGAATGGCTATGCGATCACCAATCTTAAGTGCTTCATCTAAATCATGAGTAATAAATACAATGGTTTTATGAAGTTCTCTTTGAAGCTCTAAAAGTAGATCTTGCATATCACTTCGAATAAGCGGGTCAAGCGCACTGAATGCCTCGTCCATCATTAAGATTTCTGTGTCACAGGTTAATGCCCTTGCCAATCCAACACGCTGCTGCATGCCACCTGATAATTGTGAAGGATAGCGGTCTTCATAGCCAGTAAGGCCTACACGATCAATCCATTTTTTTGCTCTCTGTGTAGCTTCATCTCCCTTTATTCCTTGTAAATGAATTCCGAGGCAAATATTATCCATCACTGTTTTATGGGGTAACAGTGCAAAGCTCTGAAAAACCATAGCCGTTTTTTGTTGCCTAAACAATCTAAGCTTTTCCAATGGCATCTGAATAACGTCCTCACCACCAATCATTACTGAACCAGAGGTAGGCTCAATAAGTCGATTAATGTGGCGAATTAGTGTGGATTTTCCAGAACCTGAAAGACCCATAATAACTTCAATATTCTTATTTGCAAGGTCAAGATTTATATTACTCAAACCCAACACATGCTGGTGCTCTTTAAGAAGGTCATCCTTATTCATACCATGCTCAACATGCTTCAAAACAGACTTCGCCTTGGGTCCAAAAATCTTCGTCAAGTTTGAAATTTTGATTTTTATATCCTGACTCATAATACATCTCCAGAACGATGTTTTTGAATCCGGGTGCCAAACGCCTGAGAAACCCTATCAAATATAATTGCCAAGGCTACAATAGCTAGGCCATTTAACATACCCATCGATAAATATTGATTTTGAACAGCTTGTAATACTGGTAGTCCAAGACCTGCCACCCCAATCATCGAGGCAATAACAACCATGGCTAATGCCATCATAATTGTCTGGTTAACTCCAGCAAAGATATTGGGTAGTGCAAGCGGAATTTGTACCATAAATAATCGCTGCCTGTAGGTAGCGCCAAATGCATCTGCAGCCTCCATAGCTTCCTTATCAACCAAACGTATACCCAAATTTGTCAAACGCACAATAGGCGGCATAGCATAGATACATACCGCAATTAATCCGGGCACCTTGCCGATTCCTAGCATCATAACAACAGGTATGAGATACACAAAAGACGGAATTGTTTGCATGATATCAAGTACAGGAGTAATCATTGATTGCGCTCTATTTGATCTTGACATCCATACTCCCAATGGTATTCCAATCGCTAAACACAGGAGTGTTGCTGCTGAAATCATAGTTACCGTTGAAATCATAGGATCCCACATATCAAGGAATCCAATGATAAAGAAAGCAAGCATAACACCTATAGCAACTTTAATTTTTCTAGAGCCTATCCAAGCAAGAACGCCCGCAACAGCTAAAAAAACAGGCCAAGGTGTTGCTAATAATAATTTTTCAATGACAATTAGAAAGGTCAACAAAGGATCAAAAAATGATTCAATATTGTTTCCAAACTGTCTTGTGAAGTCCTTAAATGCTGCGTCAACACAGTTACGTGAACTCATCATCACATCGCCAGGTATTGATATCACATTATTTACAAACAAACTAAAGTCTGAAGTATTTATTGAGTTAGTTACTGTTGTGACCAATGAACTCAAGTGTTCCGTTTGTGAAGCAGGGTCAACTGAACGAACCGATGCAACACTGGAATCTATGTTATTAGCTAAATCTTTTAAAGTGCTGGCTAAGGCCTCAGGATCAGTTGAGCGAATGGATTGATACTGCCTATCCAGTCTTTCAACTGTCTTATCAAGACTAGCCACTGCTCTGACTTTTATGTCACCATAGCTTCCTGCCTCGTATTGTCCAGCTAATTCGATCACTTTTGCACTTAGCTCATTCGTTTTATCAACTATGGGCATTAACACGTTTTCAACTGTACTCACTTCAAGTCTTATAGAGGCCTCTTTGACTGCTCTAGAGAGAGCTTCGGGATCGTTTATTAAAGGCATTAAGTCTGATACAACCTTATTGCTGTCTGCCATATCCTGTGCTTTTGCGTGTGTTGAAATGCTTAAAGTATCTAAATTAAATACCATATCTCGAGCACCAGGAAAATTCTTATATATTGATGACGAAGCGTTAACCTGTTCTCTTATTTGTGAAAGTTGTTCTACATGAAATTGCAGAGCAGAGTTAGAGCTTATGGAGTCAATATTACCTATAAGAGAACTAATTTTTTGGTTTAATAACGCTATTTGTGATCCCATATCACTCATAAATGCATCATTGTATTGCTCTGCTTTAACTGTATAGGCCGTTGATAGCTCTTCGACCTTTTTTGCAAGATCTGATACCTTTGAACTATTATTAATATATCGAGCGTTTTCATCAATAACTTTAAATAAAGTTTCTAGATCAGGAAATACAGAAATGACTTCATTAGGGGAATTGATCGAATCAACCTTTTGACTCAATTCTGAAATTGAATTTTCATAAGTCTCGAATAAAGAATTTTCATTTGAGCTATAAAGAGAAGAGAGCTCTTGTGTTTTGTCTTCGAGAGTTTGAGCTAGTAACTGAACTTTCTCAAGTAGCTCTGCTGCACTATTTACCCCAGTTAAAGGGTTTTTATCATCTGTTAAATCCTTCAGTGTTTGCGCTTTGACTTGAGCTCGTTCTGCAAGTTTTGTAAAGTTGTCAGTAATGGTAACTAGTTGGCTATAATCAGTTGCACTAAGAGTTTGTGAAGTAAGATCATCCGCCCTTTTAACCATGGCCTGAATAAAATTTAAATCTTTATTAGCAATACGAAGCTCTGCAATTTCAGATGCAGGTGGAATGCATTCAATAATGCTTTGCTGTGGTATTGGTCTAATTGCTGCCATAAAATAGTTCCATTTTAAACTTTATTTAAATCAAGGTTATAAACACGAAAATAGAACGACTAAAATGTAAAACTTACACTATAAAACATATTTCATTAACCAGAAAAATTGCCCGCAATCATAAAAACTACGGGCAATTTATTATTTCTCATTTAATTAGCTAAAGAAAATTAACCAATCAAAGTCACTTAAATTATAGAGAAGCTTCTACAGAGGCTGCGATATCATCACCAACCCATGCCTTCCAAGTACTTCCATAATTAGAAAGGAAATGAGTAGCTGCGTCTGCACCTGTACCTCCAGTATCATCCATCCATACAAGCATTTCATTCATAATCGAACCTGGCCATGTACGGTCTTCAAAATAAGCCATCGCACCTTTTGGTCCGTTGTAGTACATGTTGTCACTTAATAGTGTATTTACACGCGAAGTAATCCATGATGATGGTTCTGGATCAGAACAATTATCAGCACCAAGTGCAATACATCCTACCCAATTGTCATCACCAGCGTAAGGAACACCGAAATCAACCGCTTGAAGGTCATATTTACCTACCATTGACGTAGGGTTCCAATAGTAGCCGAACCAGTTTTCACCTTGCTCTGAGGCCTTAGCAATAGAGCCATCAAGACCAGCTGCAGAACCCGGGTCAATTAAGTTCCAGCCTAAAGCATCCATATCGAAGGCCTTATAAAGACTAGAGTTTGATAGTTGACAACCCCATCCTGCAGGACAACCATGGAAGGCTCCCCTTGAAGGGTCTTCCTTGTCCGGGAATAAATCAGGACGCGCAAGAATAGCTTGAGCAGTAGTTAGCTCAGGATGAGCATCAAGTGTATGAGGCAACAACCACCAACCTTCACCTAGACCGCTCATTGGCGCTGCATTACCGATATGTAATCTTCCTGCACCAACCGCACTATCAACCAGATCTTGCATAGCATTAGCCCAAATTTCAGGGGCTACGTCAGGTGAACCTGTTTCATTCATTGAGGTGAATGTAGGCATTGTTGAACCAGCAACAAGTTCTACATCACAGCCCATTGCTGTCAAAACAGCTTTGTCGACATGAGCCATCAAAGAGGCTGAAGCCCAGTTCATGTCGGCAATGGTGATTTTGCCACAAGCAGCGTTTGAGGTCGTGCTTAGTAAAAACGCAGCAGCAAGAGCTCCAAACACTTTCGTGGAAAATTTAATTTTCATATTTATGTCTCCTAAAAGATTTTATTTTTTATATATAAAGAATTCAGAGTGAGAATCATTCAATCTGAAGTTTGATTATAGCAACACAAAAACATATTATTGATGTTTTTTGTTATTATTAAAAAAAAATACTATTCAGTCAAAGAATCTATCTCTTACTCCTCCTCTTCCTCATCAGACTCAGCAATCTTTGCAACCGAAACTAATTTCTCATCTTCAGCGATATTGATCAATGTCACTCCCTGAGTGTTTCTTCCAATAATTGAAACGTCAGCTGCTCTTGCTCTGACCAACGTTCCTTTATTTGAAATCAGCATCATTTCATCATCATCTGTGACCTGTATGGCACCAACAACTTGACCATTTCGATCAGAAGTCTTTATCGAAATAACACCGGAGCCGCCTCTTGCCTGGGTTCGATACTCATCAAGCTCGGTTCTCTTGCCGTAACCCTTTTCAGTTGCAGTGAGAATAGGGTCAGTCGACTCCGCCACAATTAAAGAAACCACTTTGTCATTGGTGGCTAATCTGATACCTCGAACTCCAATAGCAGTCCTGCCAACTGAACGGACGTCAGACTCTCTAAATCGGATTGATTTCCCTGCGGATGAGAACAACAAGATATCGTGTTTACCCGCAGTAATTTCTACACCAACCAATTTATCATCATCCCTCAGCTCAATAGCAATGATGCCACCCTTTCTAGGTCGAGAGAAGTTGCTTAGTGAGGTTTTTTTACATGTTCCACTACTGGTCACCATAAACACAAACTCATCTTCACTAAACTCTTTGACCGGCAAGATTGCATTAATCGATTCATCTTTCTCTAGCGGCAGTAAGTTAATAATTGGCTTACCTCTTGATATGCGAGACGCCATAGGAAGTTCATAAACCTTTAACCAATGAACCTTACCACTCGAAGAAAAACAAAGAACTGTGTCATGCGAGTTTGCTATAAAGAGTTGGTCTACAAAATCCTCATCTTTCATTTTTGTAGCAGCTTTACCTTTGCCACCGCGACGTTGGGCATGATAATCACTTAGCGACTGCGCCTTCACATAACCTCCATGAGACAAAGTCACAACACGATCCTCTTGTGCGATTAAGTCCTCTAATGTGAGATCAATCTTGCTTTCAATGATTTCAGTCAACCTGGTTGAACCAAAATTGTCACGAATTTCAGTTAACTCCTTGCGGATAACTTGCATCAGCAAGTCAGGAGTTTGAAGAATATCAAGGAGGTTTTTTATTTGTTCTAGTAGTTCATTGAATTCATTAAAAATTTTGTCTTTTTCTAGTCCAGTCAGTCTATGGAGTTTCAAATCAAGAATGGCCTGTGCCTGCTTCTCTGACAATCGGTAGTCGCCGTTCTTTTGTAGTCCCAGTCCGGGTTCCAAATCTTGAGGCTTGAATTGAGCCATATCCCTTTTACCAATAAGCTCTTTTATTACTGATCCCTTCCAAGTGTGAGAAATCAAACCTTCCTTAGCTTCAGTTGGATTGGCTGCCGCCTTGATGAGTTTAATAATGGCATCAATATTGAATAAGGCAACCGACAAACCTTCCAACAGGTGTGCTCGATCCTTTGCCTTGTTAAGCTCATAGATAGAACGGCGGGTGACCACTTCTCTCCGATGGGCAATAAAGGCATCCAAAACCGACCTAAGGTTCATCAATTTTGGCATTCCATGATCAATAGCAACCATGTTGATACCAAAAACGGTTTGCATTTCTGTCAGTTTGTAGAGATTATTAAGCATCACTTCTGGCACTTCACCTCGACGAAGCTCGATCACCATACGCATGCCATCCTTGTCCGATTCATCTCTGAGACCAGTAATGCCATCAATCTTCTTTTCCTTGACCAGTTCCGCAATCTTGCCAATTAGTCTTGCCTTGTTAACTTGATAAGGCAACTCTGTAACGACAATGCTTTGTTTGTCCTCGCCCTCGACATGTGATCTCGAACGTAAATAAATCTTTCCTTTGCCTGTTTCGTAAGCCTCACGAATGCCATCGGCACCGTTGATTATTCCTGCAGTTGGAAAGTCTGGTCCAGGAAGAATTTCTAAAAGTTCATCGACTGTAACTTGATCGTTGTCGATGACTTGAAGACAGGCTCCAATAACTTCGGAGAGGTTGTGAGTGGGTATATTAGTTGCCATACCAACGGCAATTCCAGAGGAACCGTTAATTAATAAATTAGGTACACGGGTTGGTAAAACAGAGGGCTCACTTTCTGAGCCATCATAGTTATCGATAAATTCAACTGTTTCTTTGTCTAAATCCCTTAGAAGCTCATGAGACAACTTAGTCATGCGAATTTCTGTGTAGCGCATCGCTGCCGCTCGGTCTCCATCTATTGAACCGAAATTACCTTGACCATCAACGAGTGTATTGCGCATCGAGAAAGGTTGCGCCATGCGCACTATCGTATCATAAACCGCTGTGTCTCCGTGAGGGTGATACTTACCGATCACATCACCAACAATTCGAGCAGATTTTTTGTAAGATTTGTTATGATCATTTCCGAGCACATCCATGGCATAAAGGACACGTCGGTGGACAGGCTTCAAACCATCCCTAACATCTGGCAAAGCCCTGCCAACAATGACGCTCATAGCGTATTCCAAATAGGAATCTCGCATTTCATCTTCAATCGTTACTACAGGGTATTTTGGTTCAAAAAGTTTTTGGGAATCGGTATCTTCAGACATACAATAAACCTGTTAAGAGAACTAGATTTAATTGTACCCTAGATGGGCCAAAAACATACCAAAAAATTAGCTATTTTGAGCAAACAAAAGGCAAAGAAATTGTTTTAATTATTGCGAATATTAACCGACCTCGCAAGAGCACGCAAAAGCTCTTCAGTGTCACTCCATCCAATACAGCCGTCAGTAATACTGACCCCGTATTTTAATG
>LULS01000093.1_pt1 | contig 14276 bp, 9 predicted proteins | sample 728101 | NCBI WGS metagenome assembly LULS01 (sample SAMN03860283, study PRJNA289734) | marine metagenome | biome: seawater column; feature: ocean; material: water; isolation source: Red Sea water column Station 108 - depth 200m | place: Saudi Arabia: Red Sea | collected 2011-10-15 | depth 200 m | reverse complement strand
TTCGCGCGTATTATAGTGTTGAAGAGATTTATTTACTAGTTAGATTATTGATATTCTGGGTACCTTTTATAGGTTAGTCCGACCATTTCTTTAGCTAAACCAAGTAACTGAACTGTATAACCAAATTCATTGTCATACCAAACATAAAGTATTGCATGATTTTCGTTACAGATAGTAGCCGCTGAGTCAATAATTCCAGCATATCTATTTCCTACCAAGTCAGATGAAACGATTTCACTTGAATTAGTAAAGTCTATTTGGTCTTTATATTTAGAGTGGAAAGCTATTTGTCTTAAGAAATTATTTAATTCAGTAGCATCCATCGATTTTTTTAAGTTAAGTTTCATAATGGCTAAAGAAACATTAGGAGTAGGAACTCTTATTGCATTAGCAGTTAATTTTCCTTCAAGCTCAGGTAATATCTGGCCTACTGCCTTACCTGCTCCTGTCTCAGTGATCACTAGATTCAGTGCAGCACTTCTCCCCCTTCTAGATTTTTCATGAAAATTATCTATCAAATTTTGATCGTTGGTATAAGCATGTACAGTTTCGATATGCCCAGAAATGATTTCAAATTCATCATTTAAAACTTTAAGGACTGGGACTATGGCATTTGTTGTGCATGAGGCAGCACCTAAGATATTATCCTTTGAACCCACTATTTCATTATTTATGCCATGAATGATGTTTTTTAACTTGCCTTTAACTGGTGCTGTTAACAGAACCTTATTAATTCCTTTGCTCTTTAAATGACTCTCTAAGCCCTTCTTGTCTCTCCAAACACCAGTATTATCTATCAATAAAGCCTTTTTAATTCCGTAGCTGGAATAATCAATAGAGTCTGGTTTATCTGCATAAATTATTTTTACTTCACTTCCATTAATTATTAATTGCTCATTATTTTCTTCTACTCTAATGGTTCCTTTAAAAGGACCATGTACTGAATCAGTTCTTAATAAATTAGCTCTTTTTATTAAATCACCTTTACCAGATTTTCTAACCACAATGGCTCTTAACCTTAAGTTGTCACCTCCTCCAGAATCTTCAACTAAAAGTCTAGCTAATAATCTTCCAATCCTTCCAAAACCAAATAAAACAACATCCTGGGCATCTTCTAAAACTGAGCCCTTTTTTCCTACTAAATCTTTTACAGAGTTGATTACAAATTCTTCCATTGCCATCTTCTTATCGTCAAATAAATAAGCAGCAGCTATGATTCCAATATCTACTTCTGACGGTCCTAGTTCTAAAGAAATCAAAGAAGTTATAACTTGGTAAGTTTCAAATTCACTTAATTCATTATTTTCTGCCTCTCTGACAAACCTGTGAGCTTGCATAATCTCAGAAACTGAAAGGTTAACTAGAAGTTTCCCGTAGAGCATCAGATGAACATTATTTCTATACAAACGACCTATCATAGGAAGCATTTCTTCTGCTAATGCTTGTCGGTACTGAAAATCACCAAAAGTATCTAGCGGAAGATTTGATCTTTTTCTCTTATCTGGTTGATCAGAAGCCATGTTTCTTAGTTATAGTTGTGAGTATCTTTTTAAATGATAATCAGTATTTCCAAATATTGAAATTATTGTTGTTAATCTTTTAAAAAAATGACCTACATTTAGTTCATCTGTTACACCCATTCCGCCGTGAAGTTGGACTGACTGTTGGCCAATAAATTTTGCTGCCTTACCTACTTGATACTTTAAACCAGAAATTGATTTCTTTGCGTCTTGAGACCCTTCAACATTCTTAATGGTAGCCATATACAATAGAGATTTACTTTGTTCATATTCCATAAACATATCTACCATTCGATGTTGTAGTACTTGAAACTTTCCTATGGGCTGACCAAATTGTTCCCGGGTCTTAGTATATTCCACAGTTGTCTTATACAGCACCTCCATTGCCCCAACGGCTTCCGCACAAATAGCTAAAGTAGCATTATCAATTGCACCTTCTAATAATTGGAAACCCTGATCTTCACTACCTAAAAGGCAACTTGAGGGAATTTTAACATTCTCTAGTGTTAACTCTGATGCCCTTCTCCCATCTACTGTTGGATAGTTTCTTAATGAAACACCTTCTTGATTAGCATCAATAACTAATAAAGTTATTCCATCCTTATCAGTCTGATTGCCACTTGTTCTAGTAGAAATAATTAATTTATTAGCATTGGGTCCATTCATTACAACTGACTTAAACCCATTTACTGTATAGCTTCCTTCTTTTAATTTAGCTTCCGTTGTAACATCTGCTAAATTAAATCTACTTTGAGGTTCGGTAAACCCTAAGGCTAAATGCATATCACCAGCTATTACTTGATCTAATATTTCGCTTTTTTGGTCTTCTTTTCCACATGAATCTATTAAACTTGAACACAAAATTATAGTTTCTAAAAAAGGCTCTACTACAAGACCTTTACCAAACTCTTCCATAATGATCATTGATTCAAGTGCTGATCCACCAAATCCACCTGATTCTTCACTTATAGATATGCCTAACCAACCAAGTTCAGCAAAAGTCTTCCAGTTGTCTTCACTGAAACCAAGATCTGAAGAAACAAGATTTTGCCTTTTTTCCCATTCATAATCCCTTTGTATAAATTGAGCAACTTGTCCCTGAATTAGCGTTTGTTCTTCGTTAAAATTAAAATCCATATTTATAATCCTAATATTGCTTTTGAAATTACATTTCTCTGTATCTCATTACTTCCACCGTAAATTGATACTTTTCTAAAGTTTAAATAATGTGGCATTGCTGAACCAGCATAATCTGGACCTATGGAAGCATTAGAACCTAATTCTGCTTCCGTTAAAAACGGATGTGCATAATAACCAAGCATCTCTATAAAGAGCTCTGAAATACTTTGCTGAAGTTCTGTACCTTTAATTTTTAATATTGATGACTCAGGTCCTGGAGCTCCGCCTGAAGATATTTGCGACAAAGTTCTTAGTTCAGTGAACTCAGTTGCTGTTAGCTCTATTTCTGCTGCTTCAATCTTATTTCTAAAATTAGTATCCTCTAAGAGACTAGCCTCTCCTACTATAAGATCAGAAGATATTTCCTTTAATCTTTTCAATTCTCTTTTTAATGCGGCTATCCCAGCTATTCCTGTTCTTTCATGCATCAAGAGGAACTTAGCAATATTCCATCCCTGCCCTTCTTCTCCAATGAGATTAGTAGTAGGAACTTCAACGTTATCAAAATAAACCATATTTACTTCATGAGCACCATCTATAGTAATTATTGGTTTGACCTCAACGCCTTTTGATTTCATATCAATTAAAAGAAAACTAATGCCTTCTTGCTTGATATCTGTAGTTTCAGTTCTTACTAAACAAAAAATCCAATCTGCATGTTGCGCTAAAGTAGTCCAAGTCTTAGTGCCGTTAACTAAGTAGTTATCTCCCTTAAGTTCTGCCTTTGTTTGCAAAGAAGCAAGATCCGATCCTGAACCTGGTTCAGAATATCCTTGGCACCACCAAGTATCACTGTTAAGAATTCCAGGAAGAAATTTTTTCTTTTGCTCCCATATTAACCCCAAAAGGTATAAGAACTAGCGTATTAGCTCCAGCTAAGTCATTTTGTAAAATATATATTTGAGTAGGAGTTAAGCCTGACCCTCCATATTCCTTTGGCCAATTTATAGCAAACCAACCTCTAGACGCTAAAATTTTTTGCCAAGAAATAATATCTTCCTTCTCTAAAGGTAATCTCTTATCTTGTTTCTCTTTTATCCCAAGAGGATACTCAGAAGTCAGAAAATCTCTTACTTCTGCTTGAAAATCTAGATCTTCCTTAGAAAATGTTAAATCCATAATTTACACTCAGTCTAAAATAAGGCCGTATTATACACTTACGTTTAAAGGTCTAAATATATAAGCATTTTTATAATGGTAACTAAGAATAATAGAAATAATAATTTTCAAGAGCAATTGTTCTCCTTGGCTAATCAAAAAGATCAAAAAGTTATCATAACTTCGAACCCCTTATTAGCTGAATTAACTTACCAAGAATTGGTAAAGAGAGATCAAAAAGTTAGTCTTTTCCCTCACACCGAAACACTACCATATGACTTTTTTTCTCCTTCAAAACATATTAAGAATCTTAGGATGCAAGCTCTTTCAAGATTACTTGCAGATGAAATAAATATCTTGATCATTTCAATACAAGCTTTGGTGAGTCCTTGCCCGGATAAAACTCACTTATTACCTTTTGAGTTACTAGAAGCAAATAAAGACATAGATAGAAAAAACCTTATTTCCGGGCTTCAAAACTCAGGTTATGAAAGAAAAGATATAGTAAAAGAAGTTGGTGAGTTCGCTATTAGGGGATCAATAATAGATATCTACGCAACTGGATATGATGAACCCATAAGAATTGAAATCAGTGAGTCTAAAATTGAATCTCTAAGGACTTTTGATCCAACTTCTCAAATTACAACACAAAAAATAAATTCTTTCTCTGCTATTCCTCCATACGAATATGCTCTAAACCAAAAGGGTATAAATATATTTAAAAAAAATTGGAGAAATTATTTTGATACTTTTGAAGAAGATAGCGATATCTTTAAATCTATAGCAAAAGGTAGAGCTGAAGAAGGTTCTGAAATCTACCTACCATTATTTTTTCATGGAAAAACAAGCGTTATTAACTACTTAGATAAATTCGATGCTGTTTTTTTAGATAAAAACGTCTTAAAAGAGATAAAAAATTATGAATTATTAATCAATGAAAGGTATGAGGAATACAGATACGACATAACAAGACCCTTAGTTAAACCTAGTGAATTATTTTTAACTAAAAATGAGTTTAAAGATTTTTTAAAAGACCGAGAAGTAACAAACATTTCCTTTAAAAAATTTAATTCCAAGAAAACTATCAAATCCAAGATCAAATCTTTTCAACCCAAAAAAGAATATAACCATCAAATACCTGCAATTGATGATCGTGTAGTTCATTTGTTCCATGGGATAGGAATTTTTAAAGGCTTAAAAAATATTAAAACTAATAATACAAGTAATGAATGTTTAGAAATTGAATATAGAAATAATAGTAAAGTCTTCGTTCCAATTGAATCCATGCACTTAGTCTCTAAATATTTTGGACCTGAGGAAATTAACATAGATGAACTAGGTTCAAAGAAATGGGAAAGAAAAAAAACATTAGCCATTAAAAAGACGTTCGATACTGCTGCTGAACTTTTAAAAACACAAGCAAAAAGAAATTCAAGAAAGGGAAAAAAATACCAAATCCCAAAGAACGAATATGTTGAATTTTGTAGAGAATTCCAGTTCATAGAAACTCAAGATCAAAAAAATACTATTTTAGAAATTGAGAAGGATCTTCAAGACTCTATACCAATGGATAGGTTAGTTTGTGGCGAAGTAGGTTTTGGAAAAACAGAAGTAGCCATGAGAGCATCTTTCATTTCCGCCTTTAATAACTCTCAGACATGTATATTGGTGCCAACAACAGTTTTGGCTCAACAGCATTACGAAAGTTTTATTAAAAGATTTTCTCATTCTCCTATAAATATTCAGAAACTTAGTAGAGATATTACTGTAAGAAAAAGAAAAGAAATTCTTTCTCAATTAAAGGATGGTCATATTGACATAATTATAGGTACGCATGCATTACTACAAGGATCAATAGAATTTCAAGATTTAGGTTTACTCATAATTGATGAAGAACATAGATTTGGTGTTAGACAAAAAGAGAAAATAAAAAAATTAAAAGAAGATGTAAATATCCTCTATTTATCGGCTACCCCTATTCCAAGATCATTAAATTTTGCTTTGGCTGAGTTAAAAGACTTATCAATTATTGCTACAGCTCCTGAAAATAGGTTATCTGTAAGAACCTTCATTTATCCATTTAACGAACATCTTATAAAGGAGAGTATTCAAAGAGAAATCCTTAGAAACGGACAAGTCTATTACTTATGTAATGATTTGCGTCTTATAGAAGATAGAAAAACAAGAATAGAAAAGTTATTTCCTTCTCATAATGTAGACTTTATTCATGGGCAGCTAAAAGGTTCAGAAATTGAACAAAAAATGTTACTTTTTCAAAATGGGCAAATAAATATATTGGTTTGCTCAACAATTATAGAAAGCGGATTAGATATTCCTAACGCAAATACACTGATAGTTGAAGAAGCTGACAGATTAGGTTTGTCACAGTTACATCAACTAAGAGGAAGAGTAGGAAGAGGAAGAAAACAAGCCTACGCTTATTTTCTTAAATCTAACCGAATATTAAAAAGAAAGAAAGCTGATAAAAGATTAAAAGCCTTGAAAGACTCTGATTCATTATCAGCAGGGTTTTTATTATCTTTAAAAGATCTTGAAGCTAGAGGGGCAGGAGAAATACTAGGAGAGAATCAAAGCGGGATAATGGAATCCATTGGGATAGATTTATATTTAAGATTGGTTAATAGAGCAACTAATCAAATACAGAAAGGAGAAATAGAATCATTCATACTTGAAAAAGACATAGAGGTTAACTTAAATACATCTACATATATTCCTGAAGACTACCTTCCTGATATAAGTCAAAGACTAATAATGTACAACAGAATTTCTTCTGCCATCTCTTTAGAAGAACTTAGAGATATTCAAATAGAAATGATAAATAGATTTGGTTTGTTCCCTAAAGAACTAAAGGCATTATTTATTGAGTCAGAATTAACACTTATAGCTAACGAAAAGAATATTAATAAAATCAAAATTAAGAAAGAAAATATTGAAATTAATTTTTTAGATTCAACTAAAGACAAGGTCTTAAAAAAAGGAGTAGACTTTAAAGATAATATTAAGAAAATTTATGAAGGATTAAATCTAGATAAAAAGATTGTATGAAGAGATTTTTATATATATTAATTTTGTTAAATTCTTATTTAGCTTTTAGCCAGGATATTCCAGAAAAACTTCTCCTTTCTTCAAAAGCTTTTTCAGAGAACCAAAGTCTTTATCCTATTTATAGAATTGACTTAATTATCTTTTCTCATAAACAAATAAATGAGAAGGATAAACAAGAACAATTTCCAGAACTTGATAGGTTTATATACTCACCAGACTTACTAAAGCTTTTAGACACACCAAATCTTTTAGTAAAGAAAGAAGCCATTGAGGAAGGATTAGTTCCCAGTTCACAAGTTATACAATCAGTTGATTTAAGTCAGAAACTAAATCCAATTGAAGTTGAAGAAGTGAAAAGTACGGGCATTGATAAGAACTCCGATTTTACTTTATTACCATATGAATATTTTGAATTAATAAAAAAAAATGGTCTTAATAAAAGATTTGTTAATCGACTGAATAAAAGAAAGGAATATGAAGTGCTTTTCCATGGAAGTTGGTTCCAGCCTTTATTTCAAGCAGACCTATCAAGCCCTGTATACATTCAAGGAAAAAATGAAATCAATGGTATTCATGGAGAACTTTTGCTTTATAAAGAAAGGTTTTTACATTCAGATCTAAGATTAAGATTATCAGAAAGTACTAATGAGGGTCAGGAGTTTACTGCGGTAAAACTCTATAATTTCAACAACTTACTTAAGCTTTCTAAAGCTCAAAATAGATTTATAAGTTTTTTTAAGTCTATTGGTGAAGACTTTATTTCTTTTTCAAGTTGGATATTAAGAACAAAAGAGTTTACTCCAGTGTCTACTACTGTAGAAACTCCATTAACTATTAATAGTAATTACAGAGATTTATATGAAATTAATCAACAAATTAAAATGAAAGAAAATTCTTACCATTATATTGATCATCCATTTTTTGGTGCTGTTATAAAGGTAACTTTATGGCCATCAGAATAAAGCTTCTAGGTAGCAGCCATTTTTTTGAGTTTCTTTTCTAATTTATGAAGTATATTTTTTTTCTCTTTGTCTTCTTCTTTTTTTAACATTTCCTCTATCTTAGATAATGTGTTATCAATATTTAACCAAGGACCTTTATCTGAAAGCCTTTGTGAAATAAAGGTGTTATATCTCTGAAGTGATTGATCAGGAGTTCCTTCAGCTTCATGAGCACAAATGAGTCTTTCAGCTAACTCCCTATATCTAGAGTCTTCGAAACCATCAATGAGTTTTGATCTATCCTGCCAAGGAGTGGCGTGAAATCTCTCCATCCATAATTCGTCTTCTTTGGATGGAAATCCAGAATATACAGATTGTTCTACATACTTTGGAGGTGGGTATTGAATTTGATTATTGGTTAATAACTCACTAATTCTAGATTGTAATTTAGTGTTATTCCTAATTTTATCTGCCCTTTCTTCTAATTGCTCAAATGGTATATCCAAAGTGTCGTGGATTGAAGGTATATCTAAAGCATTCATTATTGGTAAACTTCTGTTGATCCTTACTTTTCTTATTGCTGTCCCTGCGTTAGATATTTGTTCTAATAACTCAGAATCAGATAATTCATTTAAAGTATCAGGATCAAAGTATAAATCTGCTACTGCTACCTCATTTTGCATTTTATTATTTCGTCCGCAGAATGTGACAGGATAAGTAAATCTACTCTTTCTTATTACTTCTCCAATCATTGCAAATGGTTCTGATTGAATTAACCTTAGATTACCATCCTTGGAAGAGCCTCTTAATGAAGAATTCCATACCTCAGGTGCTTTTTCAGCTATAAGCCTAGATAAATTGACCATCAAGTAACAATCAGCTACGGCATCATGGGCATTAATAGAAGATATCTTATTAGCTTCGGCCCAATCTGTAAGCTTTAGACTAATTCCATTTTCTTCATTCATAGGAACAGTTAGAGAGTTGGGGAAAAAATTAGCGACTAGTTGAAAAGTGTACATTAGATCTAATCTAGTAGCCCCTCCAGTATTTGTTATATATGGAGGTAGCAAACACCAATAAAATTGTCTTCTAAATAACTCTTCATCAAACCTATGGCCGTTATAGGTTATAAAAACCGGATTTTTGTTGGTTGACCAATTTAGCCAATCTTCTCTGAGTTTACACATCATTTCATAATGAGTTGGGCTTTCTTCGTTAAGACACTCAGTTTTTTTATGTACAAGGAAAGCTTCTGGACTAGGTACAATCCAAGGTAAAAGTTTTGAAAATAAACTATGTTCCTTTTCTACAACTAAGTTTTCATCAGTTAATAAAGAACCCACCTGAAGAATTTGGGAAAAATTTATATCTAATCCAGTAGTTTCTGTATCGGTGAAGATATAGCAATGGTCTGCGTTAAGTTGGGTCACAGAACAATTATAAACTAGAAAATTGTAGGAAACTTATTTGTAATAAGCATTCTCGCGGTAACTATGGTCAGTTACATCTGCTATACCTTTAAGCTCAGGTATTTCTTCAATGAGGGTCTTTTCTATTCCATCTTTTAAAGTTACATCAACCATTCCACAGCCTTGACACCCTCCTCCAAACTGGAGAACAGCTGTTTCTTTATTTAAAATTTCAACTAAGGACACCTCCCCGCCATGAGCAGCAAGGCTAGGATTAATTTCAGAGTAAAGCAGGTAATTAACTCTTTCTTCTAAAGAAGCATCTTCTCCTATGCTTGGAACTTTGGCATTAGGCGCTTTAATCGTTAAGGTTCCTCCAAACTTATCCGGAGAGTAGTCTACAACGGCATTTTCTAGAAAAGTTTGAGACTTTTTTTCTTGATAAAGTGAGAAACTGTAATCGCTAAATAATTCATATTCAGTTATATCATCATCTTCTTTACAGTAAGCTATGCAAGTTTCTGCTCTTGGAGATCCTGGTTCACTCACAAATACTTTGATACCTACAGTATCTGAATCTTGTTTCTGCAAAAGCTCTTTTAGGTAATTTTCTGCAGATTTACTTATCTCTATAGCTGGCATAAGTACATTTTATAGTTAAAACACTTACAATTCACTCTAAGGATTAGAAGTATTATTGTAAAAAGAATGAAACTAAGTGATTTTAATAGAAAATTAAAAGAAAGAATTTTAGTTATAGATGGTGCCATGGGCACCGAAATACAGTCTAAAAAGCTTTCGGAAGAAGATTTTAGAGGTGAACTGTATAAAGAATACGATAAAGACTTAAAGGGTAATAATGATCTTCTAAACCTTACTCAGCCGGAAATAATCAAGGAGATTCATAAGTCTTTCTTGGATAAAGGATGTGATTTTATACAAACTAATACCTTTAACTCGAGTTCTATTTCCCAGAAAGACTATGATCTACAAGAAAAGGCTTACGATTTAAATTTTACGGGAGCAAAAATAGCTAAAGAAGCAGTATCTGAAACAGATTCAAATGCTTGGGTAATAGGATCAATTGGTCCAACAAATACAACAGCTTCAATATCTCCTGATGTAACTGACCCAGCAAAAAGAAATATTCTTTTTGATGAGTTAGTTATTTCATACCGTGAATGCATAGATGGATTATTGGAAGGCGGAGTCGATTTTTTAATGTTTGAAACAATCTTTGATACCTTAAATGCTAAAGCAGGGATCTTTGCTTATCTGGAAAAGTGTGAAGAAGTTGGTAAAGAAATACCTTTAATGATTTCAGGCACTATAACTGATAATTCTGGTAGAACTTTATCAGGCCAAACCGCCGAAGCTTTCTGGACGTCAGTAAGGCATGCAAACCCTTGCTCAATTGGTTTTAATTGTGCTTTGGGAGCGGAGCAACTTAGACCGCACTTAATATCTCTAAATAAAATATCGGACATACCGATAAGCCTTCACCCTAATGCAGGTCTTCCTAATGAAATGGGTGAATATGATGAAACCCCTTCTCACATGGCAAATATCATAAAAGAAATGGCTGAAAGCAGTTTATTAAATATAGTTGGAGGTTGTTGCGGTACAACACCTCATCATATTGAAGCAATTAGTTATGCAATAAAAGGAATAAAACCTAAAAAATTAAGTGCAACTAAACCTCAAAGGTCGTTTAGTGGACTTGAACCATTAGTTATAAATGATGATTCTCTTTTTATAAACATTGGAGAAAGATCTAATGTAACGGGTTCCGCAAAATTCGCACGATTAATAAAAGAAAAGAATTACGCTGAAGCCTTAGAAGTTGCAAAAGAGCAAGTTGAATTAGGTGCTCAAATGATAGATGTTAATATGGATGAGGGCATGCTTGATTCTTTGGAAGAAATGGATCATTTTTTAAAGCTTGTTGCAACTGAACCTGACATATCAAAAGTCCCTATTGTTATAGATTCTTCTAAATGGGAAGTTATTGAAAGTGGACTAAAAGTTATACAAGGTAAGGCCATTGTTAACTCCATAAGCCTTAAAGAAGGTGAAGATAATTTTATTAAAGTTGCTAAATTATGTCTTAAGTATGGAGCAGCAATAATTGTCATGGCTTTTGATGAAAAAGGACAAGCTGATTCTTTAAAAAGAAGAAAAGAAATTTGTCGAAGATCTTATGAAGTTTTAACTAAAGAAGTTAAGTATCCTCCTCAAGACATAATATTTGATCCTAATGTGTTTGCAGTAGCTACGGGACTTGAAGAACACAACAATTATGCTAAAGATTTTATTGATGCTTGCGCATATATAAAGGAAGAATTTCCACTAACAAGTATTTCTGGCGGTATAAGCAATGTTTCCTTTTCTTTTCGAGGTAATGATGCAGTTAGAGAAGCTATGCATTCCGTTTTTCTTTACCACGCCATAAATAAAGGTCTCACAATGGGAATAGTAAATGCTGGTCAATTGGCAGTCTATGAAGATATTAATCCTGAACTAAAAACTTTAGTTGAAGATGTAATTCTAAACAGAAGAGAAGATGCTACTGAAAGACTAGTGGACGAAGCAACTAAATTCCAGAAAGACCAAACAAGAAAAAAAACGGATGAAGAATGGAGAAATCTAGAAATTAATGATCGTATTAATCATGCTTTGGTTCAGGGAATTAATAAATACATCATTGAAGATGTAGAAGAAGCCAGATGCAAAAGTAATTCTCCAGTAGAAGTTATTGAAGGCCCTCTAATGGATGGAATGAATATTGTTGGGGACCTTTTTGGAGACGGCAAGATGTTCCTTCCACAAGTAGTTAAAAGTGCCAGAGTAATGAAAGAAGCTGTTGCTTATCTTGTTCCATATTTAGAAGAAGAAAAAGAAGGTGGTATTCAAACTAATGGAAAAATAGTGATGGCTACTGTTAAAGGTGATGTTCATGATATTGGTAAAAATATAGTTACGGTTGTTCTTCAATGCAATAATTATGAAGTCATAAATTTAGGAGTAATGGTGCCTGCTGAACAAATTATTGATACTGCAATTGCAGAGAAAGCTGATTTAATAGGTTTAAGCGGATTAATAACTCCTTCACTTGATGAGATGATTGGAGTTGTTCAAGAGCTAACAAGAAGAAAGATGAATATTCCAGTATTGATTGGTGGAGCTACAACCTCAAAAGCTCATACCGCATTAAAAATTGAACCAAACTATAAAACTGGCTTCGCTATGCATGTCCTAGATGCTTCTAGGAGTGTGGGAGTTGTACAAAATTTATTAAATAAGAAGAAAAGTAAATCTTATACAGAAAAAATTAGGGAGGACTATCTTTCTACAAGACTTAGACTGGAAGAAAAGAGTTCACCTCAACTTTTAAGTCTAAAAGAGGCAAACAATAACAAACTACATATAAATTGGAAGAATTCTAAACTTGTAAAACCTTCTTTCTTGGGGGTACGTAATTTAGAATCAATTTCTATCAGTTCCTTAAGGCCTTATATAGATTGGACCCCTTTCTTTAAATCATGGAGTCTTGCGGGTAGTTATCCCAAAATTTTAGATGATGAGGTAGTAGGTGAAGCCGCTACTCAATTATTTAAAGACGCCAATGAAATGTTAGATGAACTTGAAAAGTCTAACAGTATTAGCAATCAATCTGTTATAGGCTTTTGGCCAGCTTCTCAAGATAAAAATAACCAAGTTAAAGTTTTTAAGGATGAAAAAAGAAAAGATCTTCTAACTACTTTAAATTTTCCTAGACAACAAAGGTTTCAAGGAAAAGGAAACCCTAATTTATCTCTTTCTGATTTTATAGCTCCTGAAGAAAAAAAGATTAAAGATTATATTGGTGCTTTTGCTGTAACCTCAGGTTTGGGTGTAGAAGAGGAATGTACTAATTTTGAAAAAAATAATGATGATTATTCCTCTATCATGCTTAAAGCATTAGCCGATAGGCTAGCTGAATCTCTTGCTGAGTACGTTCATGAAAAAGTTAGGAAGGAATATTGGGGATATTCAAGGGAAGAAGAGCTTTCAAATGAGCAGTTAATTAGGGAAAAGTATGTTGGAATAAGACCGGCTCCTGGATATCCTGCATGCCCTGATCATTCAGAAAAAATTAAACTCTTTTCTTTATTAGATGCTGAAAATAAAGCCAATATCTCTTTAACTGAAAATTTTGCTATGTTACCTGCTGCTTCAGTAAGCGGTTGGTATTTTTCACATATTGAGAGTAAGTATTTTGGATTAGGGAAAATAACTGAAGAGCAAATAAAGACCATTTCAAGCAATAGAAATGAAGACATAAATCTGACTAAAAAATATTACAGTACTAATCTTGAATAACAATGAAGATCTATATACTAGACAGTTAAAGGCTAAAAAAGATTTATTTTTTCCCTTTTTTTCTGAGCTAACTAAAAATCTAAACTATTTTCCTTCCCCTCCTTCCCACTTTAGAACTAGAGCAGAGTTGGGAGTTCATGTGAATAATAATATTCAGTTCACCATGATTGAAAAAAACAAAAAAATAAACATAGACGAACTTACAATTTGTGATGCAAAAATTAATCAATTAATTTCTCAACTTAAAGTTAAATTATTGGGTAGTGATGAGATAAAAGAAAAACTTTTTCAAACTGAAATTCAAGTTTCAAGAAGCGGAGAAGGAATTGTTTCTCTTATATATCATAAACCTTTAGATGCAAACTGGATTGAAAAAGCCAAAAAATTAAGTTCTGAAATAGGCGCATCTATTGTTGGAAGAAGCAGAAAACAAAAACTAGTGATAGGTAAAGATTTTGTTACTGAAACCTATAATGCACATATCAAAAAAATTAAGGTTAATCTCTATGAACAATGTTTCAGTCAACCCAATCCATATATATGTGATGAGATGTTAACTTGGGTAAGTAAAAGTAAAAAGTTACATCATCATGTCACTGAGCTACATTGTGGAGTAGGAACTTTTACTATTCTTCTCAGTAATCTTTATTCCAGAGTTCTTGCAACTGAAAATAGCAGACCTAGCGTAAAAGCTTTAG
>LULS01000133.1_pt1 | contig 14315 bp, 12 predicted proteins | sample 728101 | NCBI WGS metagenome assembly LULS01 (sample SAMN03860283, study PRJNA289734) | marine metagenome | biome: seawater column; feature: ocean; material: water; isolation source: Red Sea water column Station 108 - depth 200m | place: Saudi Arabia: Red Sea | collected 2011-10-15 | depth 200 m | reverse complement strand
GGAAAGAGCTAGAGAAGATAGCTAAGAAGCTAGAAGTGGAGAAAATAAAAGACTCCTCTGACGGTAAGCTGCAATTAGAAATATTTGAGAAGGGCGTAGAGAGCGAGCTTGATAAGCCTACTTTTATAGTAGGGTATCCTAAAGATGTATCTCCTCTTTCAAGAACACAAGACGATAACCCAGATTATGTAGATCGTTTTGAATTGTTTATAGGTGGAAAAGAAATTGCCAATGGATTTTCTGAGCTTAATGATCCGGATGAACAAGCGGAGAGATTTAAACAACAAGTTAAGCAGCAAGACTCTGGCGACAAAGAAGCCATGGGTTATGACGAAGATTATGTAGAGGCTTTAGAGTATGGCCTTCCACCATGTGCAGGCGTAGGAGTTGGTATTGACAGGCTAGTTATGCTCTTTACGGGGGCCACGTCTATACGAGATGTGCTTTTATTCCCCCAACTTAAACCGAAAGGTAAAGATTAGTCTAAGAGATCTTTTACAGCTTCTTTTTCAGACAATAGTTCGTCCGTAGTAATTTTGATTTTTGCTTGAGCAAAATCATTGAGCTCAATACCTTGGACTATATCAACCTTACCCTGGCCATTAGAAGTTAAGGGGAAGCCAAAAATTAAGTCTTCAGGTATCCCATAACTTCCATCACTTGGAACCGCTGCGCTAAACCAATCTCCTTCCTCAGTCTTATTATCAACAGCCTTAACAGTATCTATAGCAGCATTAGCTGCTGAAGCTGCAGAGGAGGCGCCCCTCGCATCAATTACTGCTTTTCCTCTTTGTTGCACAAGAGGTAAGTATTCGTTTTCAACCCAATCTAGGTCATTTATCACTTCAACTGCACTTACGCCATCAAGTTGCGCGTTGTAAGGATCAGGATACATAGTAGGGCTATGATTTCCCCAAACTGTCATGTTAGTCACTGAACTTATTTCTGCACCTGCTTTTTCAGCTAATTGTGCTTTAGCCCTATTGGCATCGAGCGCAGTCATGGCAAACCAACTCTGTGCTGGGTTTTCAGACTTTGTTCTTCCAATCAGCGCATTTGTATTGGCTGGATTGCCTACTACTAAAATTTTTGCATCTTCTTGCGCTAATTTACCTATTGCCTCGCCTTGGTCAGTGAAAATACCTCCATTGATTTTTAGTAGGTCACTTCTTTCTTCAATTTTCTTCCCATCGACCACTATTCCTCTTGGAATGCTGCCAACTAAAAGGACCCAATGTGCATCCTTAACTCCTTCTTTAATATCCGCTGTCGCAAGCAAGGATCCTGTCTGTTCAAATCCACAATCAATCAGTTCCATGATGGTTCCTTCAAGCTTGTCTACAACTTGAGGAATTTCTATCAGTCTAAGATTCACTTTTGTATCAACCCCAAAAGTTTCTCCACTAACCAACCTAGGAAGTAAGGAATAAGCAATTTGACCCGCTCCTCCGGTAACAGCAACATTAATTTCTTTCATTTACTTCTCCTTCTAATCAGGTTGGAAAATATTTCGTGAATTATCAAATTTTACAGTACCTGTGGCGTTTAACATTTCTTTCTGCATCATTTTAGTCAAAAGATTTTCATTTCTTTCGGTGTTAGCAACAAATCTTTTCCCGTCTTCCATGCGACCTATGATAATAGCCTTAGTTGGACCTTCTCTTGAGTTCACCACTGTATAGGTTTCTATAGAACCTCTACCGTTTGCTTCTTCGATAAATTCAGGGTGCTCTAAACTTTCTATTTCCTTTTGTAAAAGTGAAGAATCTACAACTTGGTTCCATTCTCCTAAAAAAGGATTGGAAGAGAATATCCCCAGTCCGTGTTTGGTCAGGAACCATCCATTAGCATTAACCAGTCCATAACTGCCTTGATTTTCTCTCAATTTATTAACCATACTCGCTAAAGAGTTGACCACATAAGCACTGCCTGGTCCTCCGTAATAAGGCAAACCTCCTGTGACGGTCAGGTCTCTAGTGTCTTTGTCTGGTATGCCTATTTCTTTTTTAGCAATTTGAACTGCGCTAGGAAAACAAGAGTATAGATCATAAAAAGAAACATCTGATTGAGTGCAACCTGCTTGGCTAAAAACTGCTTCAGCACATTTTCTAATAGCTGGAGAGGAGTAAAGGTTTTCTCTTTCAGTAATGTTCCAAATATCATTTATACATCCAGCGCCATGCATAAAAATCCACTTTGAAGTAGGTATCCCTAATTCCTTGGCCTTTTTAGCAGATGTAATTACCAAAGCAGCAGACTGATTTACTCTGATAATTGAATTCATGTATTTGGTATAGGGAAAGCTCACCATTCTATTTTGAGGTGTTGCTTCAACTATTTCTTCAACAGATCTATGAATTTTGAACCAAGAAAATTCATTTTCTGAAGCTATTTCAGAAAAACGACTGAATAAATTACCTATATCTTCCTGGTGTTGATTGGCGCTTTTACCTTCATTGCCTCGAATGCTGTTAGCAAATAAAGGATAAACTGAAGAAGGCTCAAAAATACCATGTTTCTTTTCGAATTCACTTCCCAGGTCTCTTTGACTTCCCAATGATTCAGGTTCTCCTCCTGGATTATCTCCCCAGTTAACTTCCAGGCCATCTTTTAATCTAGAAACAAAAGTATCTAAAGCTTCTCCTCCGGCTAGAAGAGCACAATCCATTTTTTGATCTTTAATGCGATTGCAAATCTCATTAAGCAGAAGTTGAGGTGAATTTCCGCCAGTGGTTGTATATATCTCATTAGGAACACTTATGCCCAAAGAATTTCCTAAGCTCCTGGGCATATTTGAGTATCCCCACAGGTCAGTTGTTGCTGAATCTCTGTTTGGAGTATCACCGGTAAAACGAATTACAGAAATAGTATCTAGATGGTCTTTTAAGCTAACCTTGGCTTCACAATCGTTTAAGGCTTTTTCACAAGCTATTTTTAAAATATCTAAATAATTAAGACCTTCAGGACCTTTCTTATCTAGGTACTGTGAACAACCAACTAATACGGGGGTATTGTCATTTACTTGAGAATGTAAATTACTCATAAATAATTATTATTTTTTAGCGCAAGAAGTCTAACTACTGATATCTTTTGTAGCAATAGGGAAGCCTGAAAGAATATTTTAGAGTACCATACCGCAAATTATGAAATATGACTTTGATAGCATAATAGATCGTATAGAAACGAGAAGCACGAAATGGCTAAAGTTTGATGACCCCAATATCCTTCCTATGTGGGTCGCTGATATGGACTTTGAATGTCCTCCTGAGGTGACTAAAGCCATTAAAAAGAGAGTTGACCAGGGTATTTTTGGTTACACAGAAAGACCCGTAGAATTGACTTCCTTACTGCAAAAAAGGTTGGTTGATAAATCAGGGTGGGAAATTGATCCAGCATGGGTAACTTGGATGCCTGGCGTGGTTGTCGGATTGAATGTGGCTTGTCGAACAGCTCTAAGTCCTGGTGATATGGTCATGACACCGTCACCTATTTATAGGCCTTTTGTTTATGCTTCAGACAATATGAATAGAGGGAGGTTAAATACGGATCTAAAAAATGTTGAAGGAAGATTAGAGCTAGACTATGAATCCATAGATCAGCTGATGAGTGAAGAAATTAAAATGTTCTTTTTCTGCAATCCTCATAATCCTGGCGGAACAGTATTCAATCAAGAAGAAATAAAGAAATTGGTAGATATATGTGAGAAAAATCAAACCATAATATGTGCAGACGAAATTCATTCAGATTTGATTTTTGAACCAGGCAGAAAACACCTACACTTGGCGCAGACCAATGAATACGCACTAAACAATTCAATTACTTTGTTGTCTCCCACTAAAACTTTTAATATGCAAGGACTGCCTTGTGGAGCAGCAATTATTCCAAATCCCGAGCTTCGACAAGAGTTTAGGCGAAACATGAGAGGAATAGCGGCTCATATTGGTGTTTTTGCCTACACAGCAGCAGAAGCTGCCTACAAATACGGAGAGCCTTGGTATCAGGAGCTTATGGACTACCTTGGAGAGAACAGAAAGCTACTCAAAGAAGAGATATCTAAAATTGAAGGACTCTCCTTATACGGACCAGAAGCAACTTACCTTGCCTGGATAGATTGTTCTAAAACAGGATTAGATGATCCATCGGATTTCTTTATTAACGCAGGGGTTGGTGTTCATAGAGGGGAATGGTTTGGCGACAGTCAATTCGTTCGTTTAAATTTTGGTTGTCCAAGATCCAGGCTGGAAGAAGCTTTATCTAGAATAAAAAAAGCTTTTTCACAAAGAAACTAGGTTCCTGTACTATTAGCGCCTCAAAATTTATTAGGAGTAATTATGGCTATAACTTTTAAAGATCAAGTTGCTATCGTCACTGGGGCGGGCGGAGGTTTAGGACGCTGCCATGCTTTAGATTTGGCTAAAAGAGGCGCTAAAGTAGTGGTTAACGATCTAGGAGGTAGCGTAGACGGGTCCTCTGGTGGCTCTCTCTCCCCAGCAGAAGCAGTTGTGGAAGAAATAAAAGCAGCAGGCGGAGAAGCCATGTCAAATGGTGCCAGCGTTACCGATAAAGGTCAGGTAGAAGCGATGGTCAAGGAAGTAATGGACGCTTACGGCAGGATTGATATCTTGATTAATAATGCCGGTATCTTGAGAGATAAAAGTTTTACGAAGGTAGAAGACGACGATTTTAGGATGGTTCTTGAAGTGCATTTAATGGGAACAGTCAATTGCACAAAAGCTGTTTGGGAGATCATGAGAGAGCAGAACTACGGAAGAATCGTAGTGACTTCATCTTCAAGCGGTCTCTACGGTAATTTTGGCCAAACTAATTACGGTTCTGCCAAAATGGGGGTGGTTGGACTCATCAACACTCTGAAATTGGAAGGAGCTAAATACAACATTAAGTGCAATGCACTTGCACCTTTTGCTGGAACCAGAATGACTGAAGAATTGCCTGGTATGTCAGATGTTTTAGACCAAATAAAACCAGATTTTGTTACTCCAGCAGTGACTTATATGGTTTCAGAGGACGCTCCCACAGGAGTAATTATGGCAGCTGGCGCAGGGGTTTTTGCCAGAGTTATGATTCACGAAACCATGGGTATTAATCTTGGAACAGGCGAAGATATGACAGCAGAAAATATAGCTTCAAATTGGGATCAGATCTCAGATATGAAAGATGCAAAGCCTTGTTATCAAGGCGGAGAACAAGCCATGAAAATGTTTGAGTTGATCCAGAACGAAAAAGGTTAGTGTCTAAAAGAAAACTGGATTCATGCCATAAGGTCATGGACTTTAGGGACCTCGCTGAAAAGCGACTTCCTGCACCAATGTTTCATTACATAGACGGCGCTGCTGAAGATGAATGGACTTATCGACAAAACACTTCTGCATTTGAACAATTTGAATTGGTCCCAAGGTTCCTCGTAGACGTAGACAAGATAGACACTTCAACAACGGTCTTAGGCCAAAAAATAGATTGGCCATTTATTTGCTCTCCCACCGGCTATCATCGTTTGTTTCATCCAGACGGAGAAGGCGGTGCAGCCAGAGCTGCAGCAAGAACAGGAACCATATTTTGTCTATCCACGATATCTACTACGCTTATTGAAGATGTAGCGAAGGCATCTGATGGACCAAAAGTGTTTCAGATTTATGTGTTAAAAGACAGGAGCTTGTCACAGGAATACATTCAAAGATGCAAAGACGCGAATTACGATGCTTTGTGTCTTACAGTGGATGTTCCTAGTAATGGTAGAAGAGAAAGAGATTTAGTGACCGGAATGACAGTCCCACCTAAATTAGGTTTGAGTGGATACATGAATATTGCCAGGCATATCAACTGGTCCTTCAATTACATAACTCACCCACCAACCCCCTCGATGGTGAATCTAGAGCACAAAGTACCAGCTGGATCTTCAAGCATGTCCGTCATGGACTTCATGAACAGTCAATTCGACAGAACGGTTACCTGGAAGGATGCGGCCTGGATGATAGAACAGTGGGATAAGCCATTTGCTATCAAAGGCATTTTGTCTGTGGAAGACGCTAAAATGGCAGCTGAAGTAGGAGCATCGGCTATTATGGTTTCGAATCACGGAGGTCGTCAGATGGACGGTTGTCCAGCCCCCATTGAGGTACTGGGCGATATCATCGACGCTGTCGGCGATAAACTTGAAGTTATCTTAGATGGTGGAGTGAGGAGAGGGACGCATATCTTAAAAGCTTTATCCATGGGCGCGAAAGCCTGTATGGGCGGTAGAGCTTACCTTTATGGTCTGGCAGCTGCGGGTGAAGAAGGTGCTTACCGTTCTCTCAATCTTTTGAAAGAAGAGGTTCAAAATAATATGATTCTATTGGGCTGCACCAAAGTAGAAGACATTAAATCGGATAGATTGAGAAAAGTGTAATGAGTATTAAACCTAAACTAATATTACCTTTTGTTTTATTTTATTCGCTTATTTGCGGTGCTCAGGTTATTGCCATAGAGAATGGTCCTGATATACAAGAAAAATTACAAGAAGCCTTAATTTTAGCTAAGCCTGGAGATACCATCAGACTTGGAGAAGGTTTCTATAGCTTCTCGGACGGCCTTTCATTGGATGTTGATGAGGTTAAAGTGGTTGGCACGGGCATGGATAAAACCGTTTTAAGTTTCGCCGAACAAGAGTCTGGCGCCCAAGGATTGTTGGTAACTTCAAGTAAAGTTATTTTGAAAGACTTCGCAATAGAGGATGCCAAAGGTGATGCTCTTAAAGTTATAGGAGCAGACGGTATTTACATGATCAATATTAGAACGGAATGGACCGGAGGCCCCAAAAGCACTAACGGCGCTTATGGTTTATATCCGGTTGAGTCAAAAGATGTCCTTATAGATGGCTGTGTAGCCATAGGCGCCTCTGATGCTGGGATCTATGTAGGTCAATCTGAAAATATTATTGTCCGAAACAGTCGCGCGCACTACAACGTTGCTGGTATAGAGATAGAAAATTCTTATTATGCAGACGTCTATGACAATGTGGCTTCTCACAATACGGGAGGCATCCTAGTCTTTGACCTACCTGATTTGCCTCAACAAGGGGGTCATCATGTGCGGGTCTTTAGGAATAAGGCAGTTGATAACGACACAGATAATTTTGCTCCTGAAGGAAATATTGTGGGAGAGGTACCACGAGGCACCGGTATCATCATTCAGGCAAATTCCGATGTGGAAGTTTTTGATAATGATATTTCAGGAAACGGGACTGTAAACCTTTCAATAGTTACTTATTCTGCTGAAACCGATGATGAGAATTACTACCCTCATCCCAAATCTATTCAAGTTCATGGCAATCGATTTGGTAATGGAGGTTTTGACCCAGACGTAGACAAAGCTATAGCGGGCATATTGTATGAACTTTCAGAAGGCAATATGCCGGATATTTTTTGGGATGGAATATTGCCTCTAACTCAAATGATTTTTGGTCAACCTGACGAAGAAAAATTAGTCCTTTCTGACAACGGAGAAGCATCTTTCATGGCTTTAAAACCAATTAAATACATGCTGTCGCTGCCTAATGTAACTACTTCCGATACCGAGCCATATAACCGTAAAATCAGACCTTTATCCGCGGTAGTTATGGAAATCCCTGAAGGAATTTAATCTTTAGTGGCAATGAAGATTGCTTTAACAAATTTTATGGTTATCTCATTCATGTTAATGAGCGCGAATCTTTGGTCTGTAAATGATGCGAAAATTACGAGCAGTGAATTTCCAAAAGTACTTTCAGAATTTGAATTTTTTATTGATCAAACTAAGCAACTGCCAGCTGAGAACGTTCATCCGTATGAACTAATCACTACTTTGTTCAGTGATTATTCCTACAAGAGCAGATTTATATATGTTCCGGAAGGAAAAGAAGGCAGTTACCAGAAAGATTGGGTTTACGATTTTCCTGTGGGTACAGCTCTGATTAAGACCTTTTACTACCCCCTCGATGAAAGAAACTTAGACTTGGGTTCAAACTTACTTGAGACTAGGGTTTTGTTACATAAAGAAACAGGTTGGGAAGCTGTTTCCTATGCCTGGAACGAAGAACAAACAGAAGCTTTTATCAAAATAGCGGGAAAAACAATCAATACTTCCTGGATAAATAATGAAGGAGTGAGCAGGGATGTACGCTACAGAGTTCCAAATATGAATCAATGTAAAGAATGTCATTCAACTAATGATGTGATTTCTCCAATTGGACCCAAAGCTCGAAATCTAGATAAAGATCTGGTCTACAGAGGTGAAAAGAAAAATCAATTAGCTTATTTATTAGAACACGGAGTGATTGACTCTATTCCTAAAGGGAATCAGGCCGTTGCAGACTGGGAAGATGAATCTGTACCTCTTCAAGAGAGAGCCCGTGCCTACTTAGCAGTTAACTGTGGACATTGCCACATGCCATCAGGAGTAGCTAATTCAACTGCCCTTTATCTAGATTTTAATGAGATTCGACCTCTTCATTTAGGAATTAATAAAAGTCCTGTAGCTACCGGAAGAGGTAGTGGTAGTTTAAAATACTCAATAGTGCCAGGCGAAGCAGATAAATCTATCCTCTTATATAGGATGATTTCTACTGACCCCGGAGTTATGATGCCCGAGTCAGGAAGGGCTTTGGTGCACACTGAAGCAGTAAACTTGATCGAAAAGTGGATTAATTCCATGAGAAGATAGTTATGAGCGAAAAAGAAGATCTTTTAAATAACTTAAAGATAGATCGTTCTCAAGAAGGGGAATCTGAACCTTTTCCTACCAAAATTGTTTCCATTATCGTTTCAGGGTTAGCAGTTATTGCGTTAGGCCTTTGGTTTTTTCTAGCAGAAGAAGAGGTTCAAGAAGTTACCACATTCACAGTCAAGTCAATTAATGCCTCCGGTTCTTCTGCTTCCAGTATCCTTGATGCCTCCGGTTATGTGGTTCCAAGAAGAAGGGCAACGGTCTCTTCAAAAATTACCGGTAAAGTCTTGGAAGTTCTGGTTGAGGAGGGAATGTATGTCGAAAAGGGACAACTATTGGCCCAACTCGATGACAGTACATACAAAGCTGATTTGGAATACGCTAAATCGCAGTTAAAACAAGCCCAAATCGCTTTTAAAAGTACAAGTGCATTAATTGAAGGTAAATTTGCAAGTCCTGACGAGGCCCCTTTTAGCGGAGTGGTAGTCTACAAGGCAGCACAACCAGGAGAAATGATATCGCCGGTATCAGCAGGAGGAGGGTTTACTGCTACGGGAATTTGTACCATCGTTGATATGGATTCCCTTGAAATCGAAGTGGATGTAAATGAAGCATTCATCAATAGAGTAGAAGCTGGACAGCCTGTTGTAGCTAACTTAAATGCTTATCCAAAGTGGGATATCCCAGCAGAAGTTATCGCAATTATTCCAACTGCTGACCGTAATAAAGCTACCGTTAGAGTGAGAATAGGGTTTTTAGAGAAAGATGAAAGAGTTCTACCCGATATGGGCATAAGGGTTTCATTTCTTCAAAAAATGGTTGAAACGACCACTGTAAAGAAAGAAGGCGTGGTTGTTCCAAATGCGGCAGTATTAAATGAAGGTGATGAAAGTTATGTAATCTTAGTAAAGAATGGAAGAATTGAGATTAAGCAAGTCGAAGTAGCTGAGGAAACCTCAAATTATTCAAGAATAGTAAAAGGAGTAAGGGCAGGGGATCAGGTGGTTGCTTCTTATGATGAAGAGTTAGAAAATAATCAAAAAGTTTCAATAAATTAAACGGAGAAAGGAATGTCAGATTCTTTAGTCAGTGTTAAAGCTGTAAATAAAACATATCAAAGAGGTGGCGAGAAACTAGTTGTTCTAGATGATCTAAGTCTAGAGGTCCCTAAGGGAGATTTCCTTGCGCTTATGGGGCCTTCTGGATCCGGTAAATCAACTCTTTTAAACCTGATAGGAGGGTTGGATACGCCAACTTCTGGATCTATAGAAGTGGATGGGGAGAGACTTGATGCGTTAAACAGTAAAGCATTGAGCAAATGGCGATCCAGTCACGTCGGCTTTATTTTCCAGTTTTACAACTTACTCCCCGTTCTAACAGCCTTTAGAAATGTTGAGTTACCTCTACTTTTAACTAAACTTTCTGGATCTCAAAGAAAACAACATGTTGAAACAGCTCTCAACATAGTGAGCCTTGCTGATAGGGCTTCGCATAAACCTAATGAACTTTCAGGAGGACAACAACAAAGGGTCGCTATAGCAAGGGCTTTGGTGTCAGACCCAGACATTCTAGTTTGTGACGAGCCGACAGGTGACTTGGACAGGGATACAGCAACGGACATACTAAATTTATTACAGATTTTAAATAGAGATCACGGTAAAACCATACTGATGGTTACTCACGATCCTATGGCTGCTGATTCTGCTAAAAGAATTTTGCATCTAGATAAAGGCAAGCTTACTCACTAAAGCCAATGTATTGGGTTTTAATTAAAGCTAGTCTTTTTAGAAAGAAGATTCGAACCTTCTTAACCATCGCGTCTATTTCAATCGCTTTTTTACTGTTTGGGCTATTAAACTCCATGTCAGCCATTTTTACAGGATCCATGCAAGGCATGGCAGCAGATATCATTATGGTCATGCCGAAATACAACTTGTTTGGCACGCAACCCTATTCAAATGTTGAATACGTAAGGTCCCTAGAGGGCGTCGAAAAAGTAACTCATATGACCATGCTGACGAGTGATCCGCTTGATAGCATGTTTGACGGAATGATTTTTGCAGCAGATGAAAATCTCTACGATGTTTATCCAAGATTTCAAGCCACAGAAGAACACAAAGAAGCAATGCTCCAAAGACCTGACGGTGTTCTGGTAGGAAGACTACTAGCAGACCAAAAGGGTTTTAAGATAGGCGACAAGATAAGGACCAAAGCTACTTTCAAACACGAAGATGGCACGTTCAATTGGGAATTTGAAGTGGTTGGGTTTTACACAGTAGAGCAATTTACCGGTGATGAAATGGGTATTATTTCTAACTATAAGTATATCGATGACAGCCGAATGACCATGAAAGGGACTACCGGTTATATTATCGCGAAAGTGTTATCTCCAGAACTGGCCGATAGCATTTCAAACAAGATTGATAAAAACTTTGAGAACTCAGACAGGGCAACAAGAAGCGGTCCAGAAAACCAACTTGCTATGGAAATGGTGGGCGAATTCGGAGATATTGAGTTGATTATGAACTTAATATTATCTGCTGTCTTTTTTACGATCCTTTTAGTAACAGGCAATACCATGAGTCAAGCTGTAAGAGAAAGAACGGCAGACTTAGCAGTGCTCAAAAGTATAGGATATGGAGATTTCCAGCTGTTCGTTTCAGTTATGTTGGAAGCATTTATTATTATCTTTTCAGGTCTAATACTTGGTATGGGGATTACTCTCTTGATGATCCCTTTAATAGTAGCTGCCAGTCAAGATATGCTAGCAGATTTTGTGTCTTCTTTTATGCCAGCAAGACAAGCACTTAAATTAAAAGTAGTGGATGCTTTAGCTAAAGGGTAACAATGAAGTATTGGACTTTAATTTCTGCTGCTCTCAATCGAAAACGCTGGAGGACTGTACTTACCATAGGTTCTTTAACCGTAGCATTCATGCTTTTTGGAATGTTACGATCAGTGGCGGTTGCTTTTACTGCAGAGGTAGACTTTGAAGGAGACGATCGTCTTATAGTCATGTCTAAACTTTCTTTTACTGATCCATTGCCTCTATCTTATCGAGAAAGAATTAGAGCAGTAGAGGGAGTTAGTCATGTGGCCCACAGAGAGTGGTTTGGTGGAACATACATAGATCGAGAGAACTTTTTTCCAAAGTGGCCAGTACCACCTGAAGATTGGTTTGAAGTTTATGATGGATTCAGGATAAGTGAACAAGAAAAAAGAGACTTCATCAATACAAGAACAGGCATGGTTGCTGGAAAAGCCTTGGCCGATAAATTTAATTGGAAAGTTGGAGATAAAATTCCCATTATTGGTGATATATGGCCAAAAGAAGATATGACGAATCTATGGGAATTTGATTTAGTGGGTATCTTTGAGGTAAGTGAATCCGATCCTGTTTATGGAGGTGATGAACAAGTCTTCATTAACCATGACTATTTTGAAGAAACAAGAGCCTGGGGTAAGGGGACAGTTGGAAATTACATAGTCAAGGTTAAAAACAAATCTGACAATGAAAAGATAGCCAAAGAGATTGATAAGATGTTTGCTAACTCTTTCAATGAAACCAAGACTTCAACAGAATCTGCTTTTAGTAAGATGTTTGCTGAGCAAATAGGTGACATTGGTTTTATTATGAATTCTATTCTAAGTGCAGTGTTCTTTACGATGTTGCTAGTAACCGGTAATACCATGAGTCAGGCGGTTAGAGAGAGGACATCAGAGTTTGCTGTGTTTAAGACTGTTGGTTACTCCGATAAGGTCATTTTAGCTTTGGTCTTAAGTGAGTCTGTAGTGATTTGTTTTATCTCTATGATAATAGGAATTATTTTAAGTTTCTTTGTGTTTTTAGCCTTTGCAACCGATTTATCTGAATTTGCTGGGAATGTAGTTTTTGAATATTGGGTCATAGCTTGGGCTTTTATAGCTGCATTAGTGATGGCAATGATAAGCGGCCTTCCACCTGCTGTTGGTGCGATGAGATTAAAAGTTGTTGATGCTTTAAGAAAGGATTAAAAAATGAAACAAATATTAGCTATTTTAGGTATGAATCTTAGAACTATATTGGCTAGATCGGGTTCTTCAATTGTCATAATTATAGGTATTGCAGGTTCTGTAGCTGTGATGGTTTCTCTACTAGCAATGGCAGAAGGTCTTAGCAAAACTATTGCGAACACTGGAGAAGAAGACCGTGTCTTAATTTTTAGAGATGGAGCAAATTCAGAACTCAGCAGTGGTATCTATATGCCTAATGTATCCATCATAGAAAATATACCAGGGATTAGACAATCTGATGATGGCCCAATGATTTCAGCTGAGCTCTTCACAATAATTGATTTGAAGAAAAAAGGTGCTGAAGATACTTCGAATCTACCTCTAAGAGCAGTTCAGCCGATGAGCTTTAAAATCAGACCAGAATTTAAGATTATAGAAGGAGAAAATTTTATTCCCGGTAAAGCGGAGATAATTGTTGGAAAAGGAGCAAATGATCAATATGAAGGCTTGGATGTTGGCGATCAAATAAAGGTGAGGGATAGCTTAGTTACTGTAGTGGGTATATTTACTACAGAAGGGGATGTGCATGAATCTGAAATCTGGGGCGATTTAGCTGGTGCACAAGGATTTTTTAGAAGAGAAAATTCGGCCTCTATTGCTATCGCTCAAATGGAAAGTAGCGAAGTTATATCCGACTTTGGAGTAGCTTTAGAACTAGATCCTAGATTGGAATTGAAAGTTCAGGGCGAAGCAGATTTCTATTCTCAACAATCATCAGGTGCTTCAAGTGTAATCGAAATTTTTGGTTATATTGTGGCAATCATTATGGCTATAGGGGCAGTATTTGCGGCTCTCAATACTATGTACAGTGCTGTTTCTACAAGATTAGTAGAGATTGGAACTCTAAGAGCTGTTGGTTTTCAAGGGGGGTCTGTTTTATTCGCTCTGATGATCGAATCTATGATTCTAGCTTTATTAGGTGGGCTTTTAGGAGCAGGTATTTCTTATTTAATTTTCAATGGATATACAGTTTCAACTCTGGCTTCCGGTTCTTTTACGCAAACAGCTTTTGATTTTGCTGTTACTGGGTCGATTGTCAGCCAAGGTTTAATCCTTGCTTTGATTGTTGGTTTCCTTGGGGGCGTCCTTCCTGCTAGAAGAGCGGCTACTCAAGATATAACTGAAGCCTTACGAGCTATTTAACTTTTTTTCACTTAACAGCAGACCGTTATTGTCTGCGTAGACATACTGTCCAGGTTTAAAAGTTAATCCTCCAAAAGTTACTTCAACACCCAAATCACCGAGTCCTCTTTTTTCACTTTTTATTGGGTAGGTACCAAGAGCTTGGACTCCTAAATCTAAAGTTCCGATAATGTCGACATCCCTGATGTAGCCATTAATAACAATTCCAGACCAATTATTTTTTACACCTGCTTCTGCTATTAAATCTCCGAGTAGTGCTACTGTGTTGATACCGCCAGCATCTACAATCAAGATTTTCCCATTTCCTTCAGAATTTAACTGCTCTTTAACTATAGAGTTATCATCAGGGCATTGAAGAGTTTCAATGGGACCACTAAAAGAAGATTTGCCCCCATAATTTGTCATTATGGGTTCAAGTG
>LULS01000041.1_pt1 | contig 14458 bp, 15 predicted proteins | sample 728101 | NCBI WGS metagenome assembly LULS01 (sample SAMN03860283, study PRJNA289734) | marine metagenome | biome: seawater column; feature: ocean; material: water; isolation source: Red Sea water column Station 108 - depth 200m | place: Saudi Arabia: Red Sea | collected 2011-10-15 | depth 200 m | reverse complement strand
TCCACCTGTTTATAAAGGTCCTCGATAAGCATGAATTGAGAAGCATCGTCAGGAAGCGACCCTAAAAGACCACGAGGCCACTTGATTCTAAACTCAGTATTCATTACTAAGTCTTTATCCATAATTTCTAACTTAGTTGAGTGTTGGTTTAATTTTTCCTGAATACCGAAAAAAGCCCATGTTCCGATTGCGACTAATGTTATGAGGCTAGCAACCGTTTTCATAGGCATCTGCACGGCTGCCGATTCTGAAATTCTTAGTGGTCTGTCAGGCATTATTTTTTAACTAGACTTCCACCAAAATACAATCCAACTATTGCCGACATTAAATGTGTATCCATTGGTGTAATGACTACTCCTGCAAATTCTCTATCCACTAACATTTCTTTTTGTTCAATTAAGAATAAAAATCCACGTGATAATTCTGTCCATGTTAAAAAGACTGAAACATCAAATATTACTGGTACAATTTTAGGCCATACGATAATAAAAAAAACCGCAATCAATGCTATAATTCTTCGTGTCCATTGAAATCCTTTATTGTCATAAGCTCGTGCTTTTTCAATAGCGGACATTTGAAATTTTGCACGCTCCATAAGCATTACTTGTTGTTGCTGTTTAGCTTTTATTGATTGACCCCAAAGAGTCATAGCACCACCCAACACGCTAGAGCCGAGCATTGTAATCATTTCTACAGGTAAACCACCCATTATATTTCCTCCACTTTCAATACTGCCTGATTCTATAACATTTCCGGCAAATACGCCTATTATAGTGGCAAGCAGCCATTCCATTATTAATTAATTATTAAAATAATTATAACAGTAATAAGTGATGCAAAAAAAATCTTTTGTCCTCTTGACATAAAACCTACAATATCTTTTACTTCACTTAAAAATTTTTTTATTGTTTCCATAAGTCTCCCCTAATCTGTTAATTTTATAAACGTCCATATAGCTCCAAGAAATGTACCTACAAATAAAAATACTTTAAGTCCACCTAAACCCATATGGGATGTTTTATTTAAATCTCTAATTTGTTTCTGCATAATATTTATATCATCACGAATATATTTTATATCCGTTTTTAATTCAGAAACATCTTTTTGCCAATCTGCCATTTATTTTAACTCCTCGATATAATCAAGTTCTATTCCATTTCATTATACATATATTCCCGCCAATGGTTTACCTTGTCTTTAAAATTTAAATCATTAAAAAATATTTCTCCTGCGTGAATTGCAACATTTGCTGCATATTTTTTTCCTTTATAATGATTTCTCATATATATTTCTAATTTAGCTTTATTCCTAATCTCCTCATTTTTTCCCTCTGATATGGTTCTAAATAGTTCATTTGTACCATCTTGTTGATGTAAATTTGCTAAAAACAAAGCTGTTTGCTTATCATCATCTAATTTAGTAATATCTGTTTCATTAAGACCATCGTCACCAATATTTTTTTTTGCTTCTTTAATCCACGAAGGTAATTTCCCTTTAAAATAAACATATTCTCCACTACCATCTAATTTCACGGCAGATAATCTATTTAAAGCTGTAGTAACACTATTGTTAATAATTTCATTACCCTTTTCATCACGAAATCGTCTTTCAATAAATTGATATTTACCTGCTGCTCCTGTATCCAGATTTATTGCACTAAGTGGATTTTCATAGATTCCAGATTCTACTTTTGCAGTTTCATCAATAAAATTTATAAAATTATCATTAATATTTATATTTGCACTTTTACGAATTACATTAAGAATATTAGCAGTGTTTTTACCGTACTTATTAATGTTTTCACCGTACTTATTAATGTTACTCAAAAGGGCATCTGTTTGATTATTTAAATTATTGTTGGCCATTAATAATACTCCAACATTTGTTCATAAGTTAAATTTGTTCCACTTGGAGTATATTTTTTTTCTCCTTTAGCTCCAGGAAAAAGAAACTCTCTAACTTTAGGCAAGTCCTTTACAAGTTTAAATAAATTAACTTCATGGTGCGTAAGTGGAATAGTGAAAATTTTTGGCATAACATATTCCAAATCCATTCCTTTTAGTGCTTCCATAATTGAATCTGCAATTTCAGCTTTTCGTATTCTTAGTTCTCTAAGAGCATCTCCCTTTTTTTCAGGGGTCATATCTGCCTCCTTATATCCCCAAAGTTCTTTTTCTTTTTTTGATATTTCACTCATCATATCAAATTGAGTTGCAAGCGTTTTATCTAATAGTAAAATATCTTGTGTATAAGGGTCCTCTATTAATTTTTCAAACTGAACTGGATTAGCTTCAGGTCCCTTTTCAAATTTAGCCAATGTATCTACCCGTGTAGATATTTCATTTTGTAACTTATAGGCATCTAATATATTTTGAGTATGCTGATGTGGGCCAACACTAAATATACGTTTAAGTAATGGTACTTTATTCCAGTCTTTAAATATCCACGGGCTAATCTTTTTTCCCGGTACAAGAGCAGGGTCAGTTTCTATTCTAGGGGCTGTAAACATTATATCCTCTTTCGGGTCATCACCTCTAAATGGCGGGTCTACCATAAAATCTAAAAAATATTGACCCATTGCACCCGTATATCCTTTAAGTAAATATTCAAATTGAATTGCACTTAAACCAGTTACACCTAAATTATACTTGTCCCATGCTGTAGCAATTGCGGCATTACTCCAAGGATAATACTGAGCGTTTTTCTCTTGACTCTGTTGTACCCATTCTGGAACAATTGCTGAACCAGTAAAACGCTTATTAAGTGCCAAATCAACCCAAGGTGAAACTACTTGTGGAATAATATCTAATCGTAATTGTTCTGATACAACTTTACTTGCGATTGCAACAAAATCATCCCATGTAAAATCTTCTTTCCCTTCCAACCATGAAATCTTTTTTCCATTTATTACTATAGCTTGTGGTCCTAGCCAATCCCAAGCTCTATCCAGAATAGTTGCCATTGCTCCCCATTCAAATGGTTTTGGAATATATAAAAATCTCTCTTCTATTGGTTTACCCCATTTATCCGGTGAAAGAGGAACTACATAATTCATATCCCTAACGTGTTGGGGTAGTTGGTCATAATCTTTATTTCCATGATTTAGATATCTGAAATATAAAGTTGGTACAGTTAAGGCCGTAGTAATTTTTGAACCAACAAAGATTTTTTCAGCTTTTGTTAATCCCTCAAATGCTCTAGCAGACCTATATAAACCTTGAAGTCCTGCATTAAGAAATGGAACTTGTCTAGTTAAAAATGTAATTATATGACTTGTACCATGCATACCAAAGTCTGTTGCTATTTCTCTTGCCTGATATGCTGCTTCTCTTGCACCAACTCCACGCCTTCTTAATTGAGTATATTCTTGAAAACGTGTAGCATATTCAAATGTTGAAACAACATCCTCATATCCACGAATAATTTTTCCTCCAGCTCTTAATGGTGCTTTTACAGCAGCTATTGGTAAATCACTTGCCTTATTAAGAACTCTGTCATAAGGAATATTCATTTCTTTATATAGTCTTTTTAATGCATTTTCATTAATATTTGTACGAAGTAATGTTGAACCGAAAGAGCCGCCATTCATAACAAATTCATGCCACATATCTTGATAGCGCATATCACTTCCATCTGCATTTTTAAGAACTTTCCCATCCCTATCTTTTACAACTGGATTCTTGCGCCATTGTTTTAAAAGTCCTCCTAAAGATGAGTAAACTGGAATATTAAATTTATTTTTAGATAAAATAGCTGCAGAAGCAGTATCTCTTATAAAGTTTGCCCACATAAAAAAGCCAGGGTCATATGTTACGCCACGTGTTAAAAGACCTTTAAATTTTGAAGAAAATGACATAAGCTTTCCTAGATATTTTACTTGTCTATCGTAAAGCGCATTAAAAGATTCAAATAAAAATGGTTGATTTGGTGATACTCGCCATATTTCTAATTTTCTTTTACCTCCTACTAATTTAGTAACCATAAATTCACGTTCGCCTAATTGTAGTCTCTTTGGAGAAAAAAATACTAAATCTTCTAGGTTTGATATATCTATACCAGCATCTTCAAATTGTCCTTTTATATTACCACTTTCCAAATCAACTTTTATTCGTTGCATTTTTCTTGGCACTTTTTCTGCCCATTTTTCTCCAATATCTTTTGCTGCTTCTTTTTTTGCTAATCTATTTATTTTTGCAGTTTCCTTTTTATTAAGATTTCTTCCTAATTCTTCCACTTTTTCTGCCTTCAATCGTCTTGCTATAGGTATTGTATTTTGTCTAATTAATTCTTCAATGTGTGCAATCTGCAAAAGCATAACTCTATTACGCTCTGCATTTTTTATAATATTAAACATATTTTCCAAATAGCCTTCAACTAAATCTTTTAAAGGATATTTTGGTACTCCTTCATTATTTGGAATTTTCTTTTTATCCTTAGTTATCTTGCTTCGTAATCCAGATTCCCCAATAGGAGCACCTTTAAATTGTTTCGATAAAACACTACCGAGTCCACCACCTCCAAAAATTCTTGCAGAGTTACCTGCTTCATCCGCAAATTCACGATAAAAAGGTATAAAGTGTGGAGAAGCTCGTAATTTATCTAATTGTATATCATCAATAATTCCTGAAGCCTTTGCAAAGTCTAAAATAGAATCATTAAATTCATCTACTTCGTCAAGAATTTCACTCCATAACTTTCCATTTTTTGCTCTTTTTGTACCGAGACCTGCAGCATTACGAAAAGCCAATTCTACTTTTTTATCGTCACCCCATAATCTTTTTATTTTTTCCTCATCTTTTATATATACACCCGGTACAAACTCATCTGGTTCACCCTTAACTTTTACAAATTTAGCAGGCTCTACTTGTTTTTGAATATTCATTAATCGTGATGCAGCCCAATATTGCATAAAAGTTCTGATATCCTTATCAACGGGAGATAATATTTCTCGTAGTGATTTTCTGTTTTTTGCTATTGTCTCAAATTGACCTTTTCCTTTATTCCATCTAATTTGCCCATGTTTTAGCATAGCTTCCATTATTCCAGCAGCCCCTTGTCTTAAACGAATTTCTTTATACCCACCATATTGGTCACTTCCTAGTTTTCTAAGACCTTCTGGGGTTAATTTTCCACTAAATACTTCTCTTCCTAAAAGTTTAGAACCATGATATTGGTCAAACACTTTCATTGCAAAATAATCTAAAATTTGCCGTCCCCTAAAAAAATCATTTAATCTTTGTGTAAAGGTTTTTTCCTTTAGCCCTGAACCCATATACGGAAATAATGGTTCCTTAGTATCAACTAATTTTCTATGTTTTCCTTTTAAGCCTTCATCAAGATTTGTTCTGTGATTCAATAAATTATCAATACCCTTTTTTGCATCTGAAAGTCTGTCATAAGACCAAGCACGCTTATTATTAATTGTAACATCCCATTTCTTTGTGGCACTATTCCTATCTACAAATATTTCATTTCCACCAACACGGGCATGATAATTACCTCTTATTGGCTTTCCAGTTTTTTGATTTATTTGAGGAGTAAGATTTAAATCAGTTGCATCTACAGTAGACTTAATTATTCTTTCAGTAGCCTTTTCTCTTGTATAACTAAAACCTTTTCCAACTCCTCTAAAAATTACTGGGAAAAGACTACCAAGTCCAAATCCCTCTACAGCCCTTTTAAACCTATTAAGAGATTCTGTGTCATCGGGGTCAGTTTGTAAAAAATTTGTTACAGGATTTTGTAAATGAGGATATTGTTGTATAAGATTTGATAATGTAGGGTCTTCTGCCTTAAAATGTACAACATCAGTAATTGCTCCAGCCGCAGACGCTAAACCAAAATCGGCTGCCCAACTTTTTTTAAATTCATTGGCAGCCTTTTTTCCTCCTTTAAGAAGTTTATATCCTTTACTTAATGCACCAAACCATCCTAAAAATGGAACCATAAATTGAGCACCACCACGAACAAGTCCCTGTTTTATATTTTCAGGAGGTTCTATATCGGGTAAATTTATTTTATAGTCTTCAGGTAACCATCTATTAATAGTAAAGTTAGCTGCAGAATCTACAGCATCAAAAATTCCACCAACAAGCTGTTTTGAATATTGCTGCTCTATATCTGCCCTTTTTCTATAATCTTTTAATTCTTTTTGTTGCCTGTCAGTATCATCGGGGTATAAATTTTTAACTTTTTCAATTTCTTGGTCTAATCTTTTTTTATATAATACATCCCATTTTGAATCTGAGTCTGGTGTATAAAACTCATCATTTTCTGCAGGGTCTGGCTCTTCAAGTTCTATAATCTCCTTTTCTTCTTGGTCTAATTTTAAAAGAGCCTTTTCTTCTTTTCTTTTTTCCCACTCTTCGATAAAATTTTCAACCATTATCAGCTTCCATTATGTGGACTAACCCAATAGCTTTTGCAATCACAGTTAGTACAATTACATTTCGTGCAGTCACCTTCACTACAATGACAATCTTTGTCGCATTTACAATTTTTACAAATCTTTTTTTGTTTTTCTCTCATCATATTTCCTGTAATATAAACTTCATTTTCATAAGTTGAATCCTCACTTCTTTCTCCAGAACAACAAGATTCAATTACTTGTTTACATAGTTCACATTGTATGTGACTTTGAATATATATTCCATTTATCCAATTAAAACATAAATGGCAAAACATTATTCCTTCTTAAAGCGAGTTGGAGGTTCTTCCGCACGTGCTTCTGTTGGCCTAAATATGTTTTTAAATTTTTCTCCAATAAATTCAAGAAGTGCTTCTTCATTCTTTTCTCTTTGACTTTTCTCTCCATCTTCTTCTACCTTTGATGGTGGTGTTTCAGCATCAGAATCAATAAATTCTTTTTCATCAAGCCCCGGTAGTGCCTTATCAGTAGGAGCGTCTGCTCTATTACGCATCTGTAACTGACCCTCATTAATTGCATAGGCATAATCATCTATAATCCTATCAGCAAGTATTTCTATATCTTCTTGTGTTAAATCTTTTGGAAGTCTTCCATCTTGTTGTTGTTGTCGTAATAATAATTGTAGTTCTCTTTGAAACTCTGGAATTGTATGCAACCTACTTTCTAATGTTTTAAGTGCCCCAAGAGAATTTAAATCCGTTCCATGCAATAGAACTGAAGCAGTATCTCCAAGACCTTCAATTGGTCTATATTCTTCTAAATTGAAAATATTATTACGTTTAAAATTAATAATATCATCTAATGCAGATATAGACTTTACATCAGCCATTATACCAGAAGGAGTTACACCTTGTAGAAAGGCAGAACTTGGTCTAGGCGAATAAGTACGAGCTGTTTGTATACCTGGAGGTATAGGCATCTTTTCGCTTACATCAGGTTCATATGCTCGACCACTTTCTATTATTTTTGTTGCTCGTTCCCCACGATAATAATTATGTAACATTTGAATACGATTATAAGTTAATGGGTCTTTTTTCTTATATAATATTTTATCTTGATATCTTTGTCCTATCTCATCTAACATTATTGACCTTTCTGCAGAATCTCCAAGACCTTCAACAGGGTCTATTATAATAGGAATATTTTTAGAATCAGAAAAAATATACTCATATGGTGTATTTCTAAATGGATTTTCCCACTCTTTCGCTGTACCACCCATATAACCTTCTAGGATTTCTTTATCTTTACCTTGTATAGATATTAATTCATCAAACCAATTTGGATTATAGGATTCAAGTGTTTTAATCATTTCTGCATTAGATGTAGGCATCATAGCTTCCATGGTACTTCCTGCTTTCGCATTCTTTTCAATGTTTTTTCTTATTTTATCAAGAAACCAGTTAGCTTGTCCTTCTTTTTCAGTATCTTTTATTACATTGGCTACTATTCTACCTATTGTATGAACAAGTCCAGCATCATCTAAGGCTTCTCCACTTCCGAATTGATTCTGTAAATTCCCAAATCCACTCGCTTCTCCATGTCCTGCTGCTACTGTACCCCAAACATTACCAACGGCAGTAGTAAATAAATTCCAATCTTTAATTACTCCAGGAGTTTGTTTTTCTAACTCATCCCATTTAAATACTCTATTACCAAACCTATCTATTTCAAAAAATGAACTAATATTTTTATAACCCATATTTTGTAAAAAGTCTTCGTTAGCTAATGCCATTCTTTTCTGAGCTTCTTCTGCATCAATTCCAACAGGTTTTGGTCCTGGGTAATATTTAGTTAAATCAAGAGATACTTTGTCAGGTGTAGTATCAACACTCACTGGCTGTACCCCTACATTTGGAGTTGTTACTAAATCTGCTGTATTTGTTGGCAGGAAACTAGATAATGCATTCTTAATATATGTTTGCCTATCAGTTACACCTTGTTTATATTGGGCTTCAACATTATAGCCATACATTTCTTGACCCTCTTGACTTCTAGCCAACATATCTTGATGTGCTTTATTTGTTTTATCTCTCCAAAAGTCTACTCCATAAGCACTTTCTGCTTCCGCTAATACATTATATACACCTTCTGAACTATTTTGAGCTCTATCAAAAAAGCCTCCAGCCCATAACTCATCTGCAATATATTTTGGAACACCAGAATCTATAATATGATTATAAGCACTATATCTTTGAGTTGCTAGACGTTCTTGATTATTCATATTATCTATATCTTTTAATGTAATTGCATCAGTTAATTTTGCCTTCCTTGCATCCTTTTCTTCTTTTAGTCTTGCCTCTTCTTGCCAATCCATAACCTTTTGCTCCATTACACCACCGGCTATTTGTCCTACAGGACTTACTGCAACATCTTTTAACAAACTCATTAAACCGCCTAAAGCCATTTTATTGTCCCCCTGCCATTAAACCTACTTTTTCAGATGATTCTTTAATATCTTCTTTAATTTTGGTTATAGATTTTATTCTTTTTGACTCATCATCTTTTTTACTAATATTAAACTCAGCTAATTGTTCTCTAAATGTGCTATTAGTATGGTCACCTATTAGCATTCTAATATTCTTTAATTTTGCTCTCATTCCTATTGCTAGTATTTGATTAAATACAATTTCAGTAAGAAGTATACCTAAATCTGGAGTCCACTTTCCTTTTACAAATCCAGAAAATATTACACTTTTTGTTAAAGCTTCAACAGATACACCTGATTCCAATAATAAAATAATTTGTCCTAATTTATTTGGCTCATGTAATAAATCCCAAACAACTTCTGCTGTCTCATCTAGTTTTGTATATTGTGGTGGATGCTCCCATAAAGCATTGCCCGGAGTATCAGTTAAAGATTGTCCAGGTATTGGTGCGTCAAAAGGATTACGAATATCTGTTGATGCCATTATACTACCTCTCCGCTACTAATATAGGTGTTTAATCTTTTTTGCCACAAATAACTAATTGCACCAGGGTCTTCGGCAATAAGTGGACCAGGAAAACCTGCTACTTTTGAACGACTAACTCCTTCTGGACCCATCATAAAAGCACTATAATCCAGTCCTTGAGGTGTATAAGCTTGATATGATAAGTCTGGTGCGTCTCCACCAAAAACATTTTTTGCTCCTCTTTTAAGTTTTTCTTTAAATTTATCTGTTATAAAAGAAGTTGCAAATACTGTTAAAGGGTCTCCCCCTATACCTGGTGTCTTTGATTTAGACAAAAATTCAAAACCCTTACTAATTAAATCTTTAAACATTATTCCTCTCTTATTATTTCCATAGGCCAGTAAGAAACCGCCCTATTAAATTAAATATTCTATCTCCACTCGCTTTATCAGCTAAGTCAAATTCCATTTGTCTTTGTAGAGCAGCAACAGCCATATTATGTGCTTGATTTTGTATATTTTGAGATGCCTCTTGAGTCCACGTTGCCTCATCTCTCCATTCTTGCCAAAGAGATGATAAAGCAAAGTTAGACATATTTAATAAATTTTGAGCATTTGTTTGATTAACTGCATTTGTTGCTGCAGTATTAGCTGTATTAATTTGTCTACGCCACTGTGCATTTGATTGGTCTATGACTCTTTGGTTTTCAACATTAAATCTTTCTCTTGAATCTTCTAACTGAGAATTAAATTGATTAATAACTGCTGTTCTTTCCGCATTTGCTCTTTCAACTCCTATTTGATTATTTGCGTCCATTGCAGAAATTTTATTTTTTTCACTTGTTGAAAACTGATTCATAGCATCTGCTCTTTGTGCATTATTTGTTCTGACTTGCGTTTGTAAACTATTAAAAAATTGGTCTACTTGATTTTGACTAGTTGCATTGAATTGCGCTGCTGCATTCTGGGCTGATTGGTCTGAAAATAACTGTGTTTGTCTTGCTGCTAAATTTTGTAAATTAGCTTGTTGTGTATTTGTCAAATTAGCCATATCCCTTTTAATATATGAATTGGCATTTGTTATAGCTGCTTGCTGTCTATTATTTAAATTTTGGAAAATCATTTCCTTATAGGCTTGAGCATCAGCCGCAGCAATTGGAGTTGCCGCTTGCATAACTCCTTGAGCTAAAGCTTCAGCATACATACTTGATGCACCCATTCCTCGTTTAGCCATATTAGCTTCTACAAGTTTTTGTGCTCCAAGTGCCCATGAAGGAAGATTTGTTCCTGTTGTTAAAGCATTTGTAATTTGTGATTGAAGTCCTGCTAGTTGTCCGGTAACAGTTGCATCAGCAGCTATTTGCCCAGTTTCAGCAGTCATAGGTTGAGTTACAGTACCTTGAGCTGCTGCCATTGTCGGAGCAGTACCCACAGTTGTTGCTGTATATTGTTGAGCAGCCATTGTTGCAGGGTCTGTTACTGCTGCTGTCGTTGGTGCAACTGATGGTGTTATTGTTGGTGTTGTAGGAGCTGTAGGTGTTGCGGCTGTAGGTGCAGTTGTAGCTACTCCAGGTGTTGTTGGTAATTCAACAGTTCTTGCTTGTAATGCTTGAGGTGCTAATAATTTACCTCCTACTGGTAACTCTGGAGTTTTTACAAGTTTCTTCATTTTCTCCAAAGTTTGTTGTGATGTTACTCCTTGTGGTTGAGGTGTGACACCTGTCGGTAACTGAACTGCTGGTAATTGTATTGTTGCCATTATTTCCCCTGTCTATTATATTTTTTCCACATTTTACGTTTGTGTTTATTTAAAGGTCTACTTCTTGTTGAATGACCTATTGTTGTTTTCTTTTTTATAGGAGTGAAATACTTACTTCTTGTATATATTAATCCCATTAAGAAATCCGCCAAAAATAAGTTAAATTAATAAAAAAAGATTGCATTAGAGCCATATACAGCGATTTAAATGAATCTAGTGACCCAAAGTACCTAATAAGGTATAACTTTTGTTTATGAGCCTGTTAGGGCCCTCTATTAACGTATTCAATAATTTAGCCATTATTTTTTCTATTTTCTTTATTCCATCGTTTATTCCAAGCCCAATTGCTCATTTTCCCACAATAAACTTCTAATAAACCTAGTATAAAATCTTTCATTATGGTTTAGTAGGCCAAGTTACATTTTCAACATCTGAAACTGTACTTAAACCGCTTGGTAAATCTCTAAGCTCTTGTCTGTAAGTCGTCATTTCTGCCGACATTGTAACATCGGATAAAGCATAAAAATCTGTCTGTGCTAATAGATAATTTCTTCTTGTTCTTAGTTCAGAAATTGCCCTATCGAAAGCACCATCAGCCCATGCTTGTTCCTCTAAATCTCTTGCTGTCTCCTCTTCCGCAGTAAATTGAACCTTTACTCCATTTATATTGTGATATCTAACCATTATTTTTCTCCATTATATTATCCCCCAAAAACGCCATACATTTTTATGACCCCATCAAAATCCCCTGTTGACATATCGAACTGCACGGCATCTACAGCACTGGCAGTATTTAGATACCCCCCAATTTTTGCACCCCAAGCTATAGGAGAGGTACTTGCATCTGCATTATGCCAATCGATATAAAAATGCTTCATAAATGTAGTATCGGCTGGATTGAAAAGATGCATTTCGCCAACACCTGAATGGTCTGCGTCATTTCCAATATTGTTGCTTATTTGTTGTACTCCTGTTCCAGCTACATCAAAAGTTGTTTTATAAGAAATTCCAGTTGTAATATCATTTTCTGCGTGTTCTAATCTATAATAATTTGTTGTTTTAGAAACATTATAATTTGAACCACCATCAATAGAAAAATTGACTTGAAACCTTGCGTCTGAATCTGGGTTTAAATCATAAAATCTGAATATGTATTCCTTATATGTGCTGTCAATTCCGCTTGTAATATTTACATCTGTCGTACCACTTGCAGTAGTAGTCGATATAAGTTTTTCCCTTCCTATTCTTGTAGCATTAGCAGGAAATCCATGATTATACATTAATGTTGAATAAGTAGTCATTTATAAAATCCCATACATATTTATGACCCCAGAATCAACATTACCACTTGAAAATTTGAATTGTACTTCATCTATAGCACTTGTAGTATTTATAATTCCAGATGTATACGAAGCATTGCTGTAATCGGCTGCTTCTGAATCATTGCTTACTGCAATAAATTGTTTCATATAGGTAGTTGAAGAAGGGTCGAAAATAAAAAGTGTGCCAGAAACGCCCTGGTCGCTATCATTTCCTGTTTCTGTAATAAGAGTTCCTCCACTTAACCATTGTAAAGCTGTTCCCTGTCCTTGGTCGCCAGCATCATTTATTCTCATAGCTCCACCACTTCCATCTTCTTTATGATATGAGTTTAAAGAATTAGATGTAATTGTTTCATTATATCCACTTCCACCAGCCGCATTAAATTGCACTCCAAAATTTACGGCATCTGTCGCTGGATGCATCGCAATAAATTTAAAAACATAGGTCCTGTAAGTATCGTCCATAACGACATCAGACGAGCCATCAGCGAAGCTTAATGTAGAATCTGAACTGGCTGTAAGAGATTTAATAAGACACAATGCTCCTGTATCTGTTGAAGCAGGAATAAAATTATATTTAATACTTTCATATGTTGCCATTAAATTACCCCAAACATTTGAATTTTTCCAGCTTGTATTTCACCACTATCGAATTTAAATTGCACGGCATTTACTGCACTGGTAGTATTGTAATAGCCTTGCGTTTGTTCTGCGACTACATAATCAGACGCTTGTTGGCAATTCATTTTAGCCATATAATGCTTAACGTAGGTTGTCGAGGCTGGATTGTATAAATGTACGAGCCCAGAACAAGTTTGGTCAGCGTCACTACCTACAGAATTACACAAAACATTAAATCCTGTTCCTTGTGCCTGGTCTCTGTCGGTACTATACTGAAATGCTTGGCTATTATCCGCCTCATTGTTGTATATTTGTAAATATGTACTTGTTGTAGCTACATTGTAATTGCTACCAGCATCTATACTAACTTGCCATGTAAATTTTTTATTATCTGTTTCAGGATGTATTCCTGTGATAACAAAAACATATTCTTTGTAAGTAGAAGAAATACCACTTGTAAAACTTGCTGTAGTATCCGAACCATCAGAAGTAAATGTTGATATTAAATACCAACCATCACCAGCATAACCATGGTCAAAATATTGGTCATATCGTATTGCATTATAAACTGCCATTAAATACTCCTATTTATTCTTCAATAACCAGCCTTGAGTTGAATCCACATAAACTAAAGTGAAGGCTGCTCTCTCTGTACTCACTGTTAAATCTGCGGCTGTGCCTTGAATTGGTTGACTATTTCTGCCAACAGTTAAATTATTTGTATCAAATGTTCCAGCATAATCAATAATTGAAACCTCATCACCTAAACTTGGAGAAGCTGGTAAAGTTACTGTAAACGCACCGCCTGTTGTATTTGCAAAAACTCCCTCACCAGCAGAAGCGGTATAAGTACCTGTTTTAATAGCTTGCCAAGAAGTACCACCACCACCACCAGCATCTTCCCAAGCTGGAGCTGCTCCTGCACCACCACTGGTTAATACTTGACCATCGGTTCCATAGTTAGCACCTCCAATACCAATTTCTCCTTGAGAGGTAAATCTAAATTTTTCTGTAGCTGCCTCTGAATGTCCTGTATAAAATATTAAATCTGTTGCATTAACAGAAGAACTAAATGTACCTTGAGCAATAGCTTGAATAGAAGCAGCAATAGTAATAGCATCTGTACCACCAGCTTCATGTGGAGCTTGGAAGTCTATTTTTCCTATTACATCATTTGCATTAATATCTGTTAGAGATGTAGCTAAAAGTAATTTACCTGTGCTGGTAGTAGCATCAGCAGAAGCCCCCATAATTCTAAGTTGGTCTGCACTTTCATCCCACTCCATATATGCACCAGCAGAAGCACCAAAAAACTTAACATCATGTCCTGTATCATCAACACCGACTGTTACTGTACCTTGTATTGTTAACGCAGCATTAGCTACAGTTAAAAGGTCAGTGTCATCAGTATGACCTATTGTTGTTCCATTAATTAAAAC
>LULS01000052.1_pt1 | contig 14634 bp, 14 predicted proteins | sample 728101 | NCBI WGS metagenome assembly LULS01 (sample SAMN03860283, study PRJNA289734) | marine metagenome | biome: seawater column; feature: ocean; material: water; isolation source: Red Sea water column Station 108 - depth 200m | place: Saudi Arabia: Red Sea | collected 2011-10-15 | depth 200 m | reverse complement strand
ATTTTCAATAGTTTTGTCTATTGCATTATCTAATATACTCTTCCATCTTTTCTCTGTATATTTTTCCCAAGTCATATCTTGTATTTCTTGTCTATCAATATCCTTGAATTTATTTATAGCATCTATAAGTTCTTCTTTTGAATTGTGCATTATATTGATAGAGTGAGATTTATCAACTGCCCACAAATCACCACCATGTAGTGGATATTTAAAGTTTTGTTTTTTAACTGGCCCTCTATTTTCCGACATTCTGGTGTTTATTATTAAGGGTAAACCACAACTTAAAGCTTCTAAACCAACAATAGGAAAACACTCATCTGCCCAAGTCATAAAATAAGTTCTTCCTCTTGACAAATTTTTTATAACTTCACCATGAGGTAAATCATATAAACAATCATCCCAATGCTTATTTTTCATCCAATACTCATAGCATTTTTTATCTCTATCGTCATGTCTCTCTGGATTGGTCATGAGCAATGTTCTAAAATTTGTACCCTCTAACATACTCTTTATTCTATAAGGCATTTTATATAATGGGTCACATCTTCCTATTGTTACACAATCAAATTCTGGATTATCTTGAACTTTTGGTTTTTCTCCACATAAAAATGCTGGTTCTACATACCCATCAAATTCAACTTGATCTTTTTTAAGCCTTTTTGCATATGCGTCATAGTAATTTTTTTGATACGGATTTACTAAAAATACGGAGTGACCATTTTTTTTAATCCTATAAAGAGATATAACGGCACTCATCATTGCACTATTTGTGTGTTCTATATGAATAATTGATATTGGTGAATCCATCATACCAGCACCAGAAATTATACTAAATAACCAATTAGACATGATTACATCTGCATTATAATCTAATGCAATATTTTTAACCATATTGTTTAGTTGTTTTACAAGCTTTCTATTTTTTAATGGCTTTTTAGAACCATCAAGTATGTAATCAGTTAATTCAACAACTTTTACATTATCATAGTGGTCATTTATTCTTTTTATAAAATATTCTAAACCACCTATCATAACTGGATCATTAAAACTTCTTCCTTGAAAATTAATATATGGAATTACTATTCTCATAATCTACTTCCTATATAACCATGTATTTCTATCTTGGATATGTTTAGGCAGAAGTTCATTAACTGCTCTTTTAACACCATCTCCTAAATGCCACCCCGCCGCGCATCAAGAAGCTTTCTGACGGTCGCCCTCTAAAGATCCTGTTCTTGTTCGGAAGCTGCATCCATTGATCTGCAAGATCTTCGCTGTAAATAATGTTCAGCGCCTTGAAGATGCCGACCAAATAGGAGATCCGGCGAAGCTTGTCCTCATCCAGCGCGCGGTCCCCGCCTTTCTTCAGAGCATAGAAAGCACCATTGGACATTCCGCCAAGCAACTGACGAGCAGCTTCATCACGGACCTTCCACTGGTCCATAATGTTAAAGAACGCCCGGACAGCCCCTGAGCTCAGACGATCGCGTTCTGCTCGATCAGATAGATCAATCAAGGGGGCGACTTCGTGCCGAGTAGCTGGATAAGCATCCACAGCATTACGGACCGCCATATTCAATCCACGAATGTTGGTCGTCATCCGGTCTGAAAGTGATAGACCTGCGGCATCGTCCGCAAGTATTCCATTCTCACGGATTTTTGGCAACCAATGTTTTATATCTTCTTTTACAGAATCGTAATCGTGGCTTGCATCAATAAAAACAAAATCTAAACTATTATTATCATATAATTTACTTGCCTCAACAGTTGTCATTCTAATTGGATTTATTATGTGTCTTACTGGTTTTATATTATCTAAAAAATGTTCATATAAAGTTCCATTTTTAACAAGGGGGCTTCTTGAGTATTCTTTAGTTCCTAAAGATGGTGTTCCCAACCAAGTGTCTACGACATCATATTTTATTTTTTTACCACTGTTGATAATTTCAACTGCCATAAAACTTGCGCTACGACCTTTCCAAATACCAAGCTCAACAAAATGAGAATTTTCTTTTGCTTGTCTTATTTGATTTTTATAGCATAATTTTTGTTCTGGAAGAAACATGCCAGATATGTTTTGATAAAAATGTTTCATATAAATTCCTTTGGGCCAATCCAGCCCTCTTTCAATATATCAGATATGTCTGCCGTATTGTCATACATTTCACAGGCATCACCTTCTTTTAAGGGAACATCATAACCATGTCTTTCTACTAACTCTGGAATTTTAGTTCCTACGCCAGAACCTATCTCATAAAATCTGTTCTTGTTTTTTGTTTCATTTTGTAAGAAAAAAATTACCACACTAACAATATCGCTAACATGAATAAAGTCTCGTATATGATTACTTTTATATGAGATATTACCATTTTTTAATCTACTAGGTAACATAAAGTCTGGAGCTCCGTCACCATATACATTTGTAAACCTCAAACCTATATGACCATCAAGGGCAAGTTCCTCTAATACCTTCTTTGTAGTTCCATAAGGAGATAGCCACCATTCCTTAACACAGGATGATGATGCATATAACATAGGAATACCCTTACAAGCCTCAAATATCCTTTTGGAATACTCAACATTCTGTGTCCAGTATACATCAGGAATTTCTATGGATTCTCTAACATCTGTTAGACCAGCTAGATGAATCACAAAATCGGTATCAGACTCTAAGGAAAAATCCTTTATGTTTTTACCAATCTTTGTGTCCCATTCTTCTATAGTATGATCATTAAGAGCGTTTCTTAGATGAGTTCCTATGAAACCCCTAGACCCTGTTATTACTATTTTCATTTGGGCATATAGTCCTCATATTTCATAGTCTTACCGCTATGTGCATTAGGGCAGTAAGTTTTCAAATTTTCTAGATCAAGATTATCCAAATTACGATCAACATGATCCACTTGCAAACCTTTTTTATAGTTTACCAAGCGCTCTTCCTCAGAGAGAGGAAATTCTTCTGAACCGATTGGTGGGTTTGTAACAAAGTCTTCAAAGCACTTACAGCCCTCACGCTCACAACGATCTTTTTGTGCAAGTTTATAAGCAGCATCACGTTCTTGTTGAGAAGGACGAATAACTTTCTTAAAACCATTACGATCTACCCAATTAAACTGACTCATAGAAAGAGGTGCAGAGTAATAATCTTGCCACTCTGGAACAGCAACTTTGTAAGTTTCAGTGTCAGGGACAAAGAAAGTATGAGAGTTCTGCAATTTCATGTACTCACGCAACTCATTAAAAACAGGAGAGTCTTTGTAGTTCTCTACAAGCCAGTCTACAGCATCTGACACAAAGTTTACATCCAAATCTTCAATTCCAAAGTTGGTACGAACAGCACGACCAAAGATTTGAAGAATGGAAACTGTTACCACATTTGGGCCGGATTGGTTGCGCTCACGTGAATGAACCTCATGAGAAATGTTAGGAATATTCAGACCAAACTTAAACTTTTCGATATGAAAAATAAAACGCAAAGGATCATTGGAGTCTTTCATCTTATTAGTAAATTTCTTAAAGGTTTTCATCTTTATCCACTCACCCAAAAGGTTCCCAATAAAATATCCCTTTTCTGTAGCCCTTCCCAAGACAAACAAAGCAGGATCAATTTTTCCTTCCAAATAATTTTTGACAACTTCAACCTGTTCTGCAAGAGTGAGAGAAGAGGTAATGTTGTCACGATCCATACCAGCATTTAAAGTCATAATAGTTTTCGGTGTCAGTTTAAGAGCTGGTTCATGTGCATTAATGATTTTAACTTCAAGTTCTCGATTTTCAGAAAATGCCAAATAATCAATTAGTGCAAGTTGAATCCCTGCTTCAAAACCAACCTTATCTGGATTGTAAACAGTAATTCTACGTATTTGACTAGTGATCTCAGTCAATTCTTCTTGCGTTGCCCAATCTTCTTTTTTCACCAGAAGATTATACATCTTAGAGTTAATGTCAGGAATCAGACCTTTGTGCTCAAACAAAGGTGTTGCAGTAAACCCAAAGACTTTTGAATTTTCCAGAAGGGCAAGAGCTTCTGCAAACTTATAGTAAGATGCTTTATATTCAGCAGCACGATGACCAGTGTTAAAGAAAGCAGCCTCAGGTGAGGAAGAACCACCGAAATGAGCCTCATCCCAATACAGAGAAAATTTTTCGTTTTCTAGATAATTGATAAAAATTTGATCATTCTCTTGATCTGTACCACCATTTACGGCAAGAGCCACAGTAGAAACTAAAACTATAGGATAATCATCATCTGCATTAAGAAATTCATCAACACTTTTTGTAACATCTGCTTTGCCACGCAAAACTTTCTTCATGGCATCATAATCTTGATCTACGTTATCCTTAAACACAGTCAAGAACAAAAATTTATTAGTACCTTCCTTAATATCAGAAGGGATCAGAGTATTCATAATATTGTAAGTCTTACCAACACCAGTACCAGCAGTAATGATGTTAATCTTACCTTTTTCCCACTTCTTAGAGGCATCAACAATTAGACGTTCAGATACCAAACGCAACTTTTTAATGCTTGAATACTTACTCACAACAATCACTCACTGTTATCAATCACTATACACATAGTACCACAGGGTATGGAGATTGTCAAGGAAAAAATAGGCATTTATGAAAAAAAGTTTTCAAGGTTTCCACTTTCTTCCTTTGCAAAGCGTCCTATCTTCCTCTCTGATTTCCCTGCAACCCCAATCGTTGCCAATCGGTTGTCACAATACGCCACACAACTGAACCGTTCTCCGTTTCCTCTAATTGGGGTCACACCATGCACCTCTCTTGAATCTGCAATAATCACTGAATTATCTGGAGCATCTATCCCTATACCATATCTTGGAAATACTAGATATGCCCCTTCATAAGCTCCTTGACGAAATACACACATGCTGGTCATTCCAAATTCAGTGTCGCCCGAGTCGATATGGGCAGACATCTTCGATGATTGTCCAGCATGATAACGATTTGCACTCAATGTTGTAAATATCCCAATCCTGTGTTCTGGTCGAATAAAGTTCTCTGCGAACTTTCTTTGTTTATTATACACCATAGAATTTGCTTTGTCAAATGCTTTTTCGTTATAAACTGCAATTTCTTTTAGTATCTCAAATTTCTCTGGATTACTTTTTGTCCAGCCAGATGCGTCGATGCCACCAGTAAATCTGCCTCTTTTATAACCGATCATTACACTATGGATTTCTGAAGCATAAGCAATCATCCCCCAACCACCATTCTTAGTTCTCACATGATAAGAGTTTGGTGTGCGTAGTTTATAATGCTCACCCTCTATCAATCCCTTCGCAGCCATCTCTTCTTTATCAATTGGTCCAGAACAGTTTGCCCTCATGGTGCTTGTGTCTTCAATAGTTGCTAGTACATTTCTCACATTATCATTTGGGAACGCATCACACACCACATAAGCAAGTGGCACATCAGAACCATCAAGTGATGCGATAGGCTTCATGATTGCTGTGTCCTCTGTCACAGTGATTAAATCTTGGGCATCGGATTCTTCCAGAAATTTACCGTTGTATTTCTGAAATATTTCCTTCTCACCAAGATCAATTTGTGCGGTTATATACTTCATTCCACGGCTCCAAGATATTTTGATAAACTGACTCTGCAACATATTTCATACATATGGGGGCAACCATTAAACCTATTCTCGCAAGTTTTTCATTAAGAGTTCCCGTTAAAATATAATCTTCTGGTAATGTCATAATACGTTTTGATTCTTTTGTAGTATAAACACGATCCTCTTCTGCGTGTAAATGCACTGCCAGACTTGTTTGCAATCCCTGTTCACTCAAAGTATGTGAAGCTTGATTCCAAGGCACTCTGCGAGATTGGTAGAATGAACTTTTTCTTTCAGGCAATTCTTTTCCCATCTTTTTTCTGTGTGCGATAACTTTATCATACCATGGCCCTACCACATCATCTCCCACTGACACCACTTTATCAGGGTTCTTTGGTAATCTCCTCAACCATTTATATTTAGCACTTTTCTTCATGGCCTCACAGAGTTCAACTGCCTCTACACTATTTTCATTATCAAGTCTTAGGTCACCAATTGCATCTTCCAATGTTGGTTCTTCATCTACAGGCTCAGGAAAAATAGACGACAATAACATCCAAGACATTCCAATATCATCCATTACATCATTACGAACTGATACAATAAAAACACGTTGTCTTTTCTGTGGCACACCAAAATGAATACCATTAAGAACTTTATATGTGGTATTGTAACCAAGAGCTTCAAAATCTTCCACCATACGTTTCAAATGATCTATTGCATAGTCCATTGTTAATCCTTTGACATTTTCACATATGATAACCTTTGGCATCATTTCACCAGCAATACGAATCATTTCCCATGTCAAGTCTTCAATATTCTTTTGCTTCATTCCATATGCAGTTTTCTCTTTATTCCATCCTTCTTTCTTGGTTCCAGACATAGAAAATGGTGGGCAAGGTGGAGAGCCATCCATAATATCCAGCTCATACTTCTTCAGTCCTGTCATCTCCATAATCTGCTTACCAGTAACACTTTTAATATCACCGCATATATGTGGAGTATTCGGCCAATTTTCAAGGTAAGTATCTACTGCGACTTGCTGAAACTCATTTACGAATTTACAGTCACCACCAGCAAGTTTATATCCACAAGATGAACCACCACCCCCTGCAAAGAATGAAATATATGTGAATAGTTTTCTGTCAGCTGATTTTTGTAAATCATCAAGAGTATAACGATAATATCTCAACCAAAAAACTCCTCTAAGCTTCCTTGTGTTCCAAAACTTCCATCAATCTCCCAATCAATTTTATTTGTGATAAACTTGAGAGGCTCGACAAAACTCTTCTCGAATTGTTCATCATAATCTATTTTATCCAAAATGTCAAGTTCCTTTGGCACCTTTGTTACAAAAGAAAATGCAGACGATTGATATAAATTAGGCTGTCTCATATGTAAAAACCTAATCTTGTCTCCTTCTAGAATGAAGGGATATTTATTATCAAGTTTCTCTTTCTCCAAAAGGTAATTATACAGAATTGCTCCTTTAACATGAATAGGAGCTCCCTTTGCAAATAAAGATGATTCGCCTCTAAACTTCTTCACGCCATTACAACTTCTTGGATATGCAATCTTTTCTAGCGGTAATTTCATAAACTCATCCCGAAATTCTATTATAAACTTATTTAGCATTTTATTATCACCGCTCATGATGATTTTAAGAGCCTCTTTAATCTTTTCTCGACATGCTGCTGGAGTTGATGACTTTACTGCCTCAATGCCCATAATCTTTAATTGTGGTTCTTTATAACGAACACCTTCTACATCCCAAGCATTTAGAATGTATCTTTTCTTGTTTGTCCAAATACCTTTATCAGCAATTACTTCTCTTGACATTTCCATCTTTTGTTCATATGCATTCATGTGTTTAGCAAGAGCTACATAAGAACTATCAATAAAAGGTTCAAGTTTTTCTTGTATAAATTTATCTAATACATTTATAATCTTCTCTGTTGATGTGTCTTCTGGAAACACTTTATCAACTAATTTTTCAAAAGTGATATATACACTATCTGTATCTGCTGCTATAACATAATCTACATTTTTAGTTTTTAAGATTTTGTTGAGATGCATATTAAGACTTTTTTCAATCCATCGTATAGATAACTGCCCAGCTGTTGTAATCGCCGTAGCAACCAATAAATCATAATACCTAAACCAATTATTCCCAATTGCACCATAAGCGGAATTGAGTGAAATCTTCTTCGCCATTTGGATGTTGTCGTACCTTGAAATTTTCTTGAGGAGATTTTTATTTCCAGTATCTTCAAACTCCTGTCTAGTTTGGAGTAAAAGTTTTTTATACTTAACCCTGTCATTGTACATGTTCTCCATTAACTCTGGCAGAAATCCTTTGACCTTTTTACTGAAATAGGCGCCATTTGGAGTCATACAATTATCAGTTTCATTTTTAATTTTACCTTCAAGAATCTTATCAACCATTCCTTCTTCTATTTCTGAGTCACCATTTAATAATGTTTCTGGGGAAATGTTATACTGCATAATCAAATGAGGGTATAGTGAATTTAAATCAAAAGATGTAACCCATTTGTGCATTCCCACTTGTGGGTCTTTTACATAAGCACCTTCAAATTTTTCATTTTTTTCGTGTTCTTTTTTCTGTGGAATAACAATTTTCTTTTTATGCAAATGATTATATATCACCGTATCCCAATAGCGAACTGTTCCTAATACATCTACATAGTTAACTTTACCATCATAAGCCATAGTCAAACATAGTTCAATGAGTCGCATCTTGTCTTCTAATTTATCAACAAGTTCAACGTCATTAATATTATATTCTATGAATGATTGCCAATCTTTAGTATACCATTCTTTAAACGTATCAAATGGATTTCCGGCTTTACGTTCTCCTAGTTCTACAAATGAAATGTGATCTAGGGTATATCTTTCTTGGTTTGTATATGTGAATTTACGATATAGGTCAAAATAGTCAAGAGCAGCCACACCTTGAATAGTGTATATCTGATGCCTTCTTCCCATCTGATATACCTCTTTATCAAATACATTATTCCAAGGTGACAACTTGCTCACAAAATCATCACCAAACAAATTTCTAATACGATTGCATATATAAGGGATGTCAAAAAACTCTGTATTCCAGCCAGTAACAATATCAGGATATATACGTTGCCACTCATCAAGAAATCTTATGAACAAATCGTTTTCATCTTTACATAACCGATAGTCAACATCATCACGAAAGTTTTGAAACTCATGAAGACCCCAAACAATAATTTTCTTATTTTGATGATTCTTCATTGTGATTGAAAGAAGAGGTTCAGCAGCATCCTTCGAATTTGGAAAACCGTTTTCACATTCAACCTCAATGTCAATTGTTACAATAAGGATTTGGTCTTTATCCCATGGCACATCGCCAGGATATTCATCGCCAATATAGCAATATGAATATTGATTATTACCAAATACAATTTCTTGATCTGAACTTTGTTGAATATGCTCTTTTGCCTCTTTGATTGAGTCATATACTTTAGATTTAACATTGATACCATCAAGAGTTTTATATCCTGTATATTCTGAAACTCTATCATATAGAGTGGGCTGGTAATTTACTTTTTGTGAGATGCGCTTACCTTTATCCACACCTCTTACTAAAAGAGAATTACCTCTTTGAATTACATTTGTATAGAAATCCATTGTTAGACTATAACACCTAAAAGTTTATTTGTCAAGTCTCTCTTTTCTTTCCTATATTGTATTTTGTTTCTAGTGTCCATTCATTTTTTTCTTTGTATGATAGAACCTTAATTTGACTAAGTGGAGCCACTTCAGTTATATCACTAACAACATCAACTAAACCCCAATCTTTAAGAAGATTAGCAATCGTATTTCTTCTTGCTATATCATTTATTGATAGATTGGTTTTCTTTCCATCCAGAGCAAAGAGCTCTTTAAAATGCACAATATAATATCTACCTTGTTTATGTAATATATGACAAGATTGATATAACTTTCTTTCTTTTCTAGAAGCAACACCAATACGAGATAAGGTTTCACGCACCTTGAGAAAATCATCGGGTTCCTTTAACCCTACCTCAAGCATCTGCTCCTGTGTCCAATTAACTTCTTCCATATTTTCCGCCTTTATATAATTTTTGTTTTATAGCAGAAATTTGTTCATCATCCAGTATATTAAGAGCAACTTTTGCTTTCTCATTGTTATATCCATAATATTCTTTAACATACTCTAGATTTTCTAATTTCGTCGCCTTCATCCAAGGTGAAAACCTTTTCCTTGACCGTAAACTATTTAGTAAAAAATCAAATTGGAGTTTTTTATCTACATGATGTAGTTGGTTTATTTCATTCACTAACAAGATAGTGTCTTGAAATGGAGCTAAACACTTATTTATGATAAATGATGGATATTTCTTCTCCCAATGCTCATCTTCTGTATCCATAAGACGTTCTTTTGTAGAATTAATAGCATTTAAATATTCTTTCAACTCATACATTACTTTTATCCATAAAACATTTAAAAACTATACAAGTTCTTAATTCATAACATTCTCTAGAAATAGGCATAGCTTTATGGGGTAAACTTGCATTAAATATAACCAATCTATTTCCTACATATTCCACTAGTTGCCCATTAATATATGTTCCACCACCCCATTCTTTTTTCCAAAAAGTGTTAGGATAATATATCAAGGTAAAATCACCATCATCTATATGAAGATGTGGCTCTATTCCATGAGTGTGAGCATTCATATATACACGTTCAAAATCTTCAAGATTATACTTATCTTTAGCAACAAGCCATATAGGTAAAATCCATGAATATTTATTATTCAACTGTCCAATATTATGAGCACAAAAAATATGCCAATGTTTATTCGGTTTAGTTGGTTCAGATGTATAATCATATTTCCAGTAAATATTTTGTAATTCATAAGAAATTAATTCAGATACATGATCTTCTAAAACATTATCCAAAATGTCAATCATTTAAACTTACCTCTTGCCATTATTTCTGTAAAACATGCCAACATATTAATTTCTTGATCTGCAACAAAAGCTGCTTTATATTGGTAATCACCCAATATAACAACAACATGGGGGATACTGCTACCATCCAAATGATTGTAAAGATTATCGTAAATACGGCGGAACAGACGAGTGGGATCATTGTCAAGAGAGTTAACAATCCATTTTTTAACATTACTAAATTCCTTGTTTTTCATAAAATGCATAAGTTCTTTTATATTTACCTCTGAAATATCAACGAGTATTCCAGCATCAATTCTTCCAGAAGCAGAATATCTTTGCATCTCGTTTATAACTCTTCTCCAATCTGGAAAAAAATTCATAATAACTTCTGATACCACTTTACGTTCATATTTTATATTTTCATTATTAAGAATTTCAAGAACTCTATCAAAGAATTGACCCGCTAGTTCTTGTTTTTCTGATTTAGGAATAGTAAAATCTACTACACTACAACGAGAATGTAATGGTGATATAATACGATTCTTATAATTACAAGTAAGAATAAACCCACAATTTTTTGAAAATTCTTCTATGAATCCACGCAATGCTGGCTGTGTAGATTGAGGATTTAGATAATCAGCTTCATCAAGAATCAGATATTTTCTTCCACCATGTAATGATACAGTAGAAGCAAAATTCTTTATCTTGGTTCTTAAAACATCAATACCAGATTCTTCTGACCCATTGATGAACATATAGGTTAGACCTAATTCATCAAGCATGGCTCTTGCAGCAGTTGTTTTACCTATTCCAGGCCCACCAGATAAAATTAAATTAGGTACATCACCTTGTGAAATAAACTCTTTTAAAGTTTCTTTTAATGTGTTAGGTAGCACACATGATTCTATACTCTTTGGGCGATATTTTTCCACCCAAATAAACTCTTCCATAATATAATCCTTCATCAATTATCATTTTTAACTACCATAATATAAAATCCTTAATTTACAACATTACTTCTGATGTATCTTTACCGTTTAATGTCATTCTTGCTATCCAATTTATAGGATATCTCGCTCTTTCAAAAAAGAATTCTCCATTATTTCCATTTCTTCTAAGCCTAGTAAATCCCTTTTCTGCCTGTCCTAATCTAAATTTCTTAAATTTATCACTAACTACACCATTCTTATTTATGATCTTAACAATTTTATTTTCATGGTCGTAGGCAAGGAAAGCATCTTGGTCGTATTTTTTTGCTTGAGATTGTAAAACTTTTGAAAATTCCGCAAAACTTGTTCCTTCGGGTGCCATTACAAATATGGAATCTTCTGAAACAGATTCTTCGTCATCTGTTCCTTTATTTTCTATCCATGCACCATCTACATATACAAAACCATATTTTTTACTCCTAAAAAAAGAAGCAAGAGATTTGTTATTAGCAACATTCTCTTTACGGGAGATAACCTTTTTATCAATATCTTGAAACCTAAAGGCAGTTATAATACCAACAGGATATTCTTCCTGATTAAAGTGCTTTAATACTCTACTCATTTTTATCTCTGTAATATATTGAAAGTCTCTATAGAATTGCTTATAAGTTTTCATGATTCTATCCTAATATTTAGTTTCATTTTATTTATAATATGATTCTGGTTCAAGGGCTATGTAATACTCTATATCAACATTAGTATTTTTAAAATGACTAATCCTTTTAGAAGATATATTAACATCATAAGTTCCTGGCATAAGTTTTAAGTTTTCCACTTTAAACCAAAACTTATAGTCAGGCTGTCGAACTTCTTCACCTAACAATTCTACTTCCATTGAGAAATGATTTGCAGTATCGTTTTTCTTGTCTGTAACTTTTAAACTACCATTTTCAAGAACCATATCTGGCGCACCAATAACTGCGGCAGCTTTAGTAATATTAGATAGTTCTTCATTTGACAATGTAAAAGTTATTTCTGTTGAAGGCATTGTAATCTCTTTTGTTACTGTTGTAACAACTGATGGGTCACTATACCAATATTGTAAAGTATCATTTGATTTTTCTCCATGCATTATCACAAAGTTATCATTAAAATCTAATTCTGGATTTACAAATATAGACATTGATGCAAGAAATTCATTTAAGTCATAAATTGCAATATCCTTATCAAATGTTTCTGCAACTGTACATTTAGATACAATATTTTTCATTGCAGACATTGTAGATAAATTGTTACCTGCTCCTATTTTAAGATTTTGATTTATAGTAGAATAATTTTTTAAGACGGAAATTGTCGTATCACTTAGTTTCATTATCTAATTGCTCCATTTCATTAACATATAATGCGATTATCGCATAATGTATAACCTTTAGTAAATCCTTACGGTCTTTACCATTCTTCTTTCCATACCGTTGTGCATATTTCATGATGTTGCCGATACAGAAACCTTCACCATGTCCACCATCTATAATAAACTCTGTAGCTTGAAACTTATTTCTACTATAGTGTTCATCATAGGTGGCATTAATATACTCTTTCAACTCCGAAAGAGTTTTATCTTCATTATACTTGTAGTCGATATCTTCTTCTAACAATATACTATCACCAGATTCTTGTAATATTCCAGCATCTAATGTCACTGCAATCTTATCTTCATTTGTCATTTCGTACATAGACTTTCATAAATTCCCTACAAATATCGGCGTGTCACGTTTTTCTTCTTCCATTGTTTTGTTGAATGTTTCTAATTCTTCTTTCTTTGCTTTGTATTGTTCTTCTTCTCTCGGAGACAAAAAACGTCTTTGTTGCTCTTCAGAATCATAGACATTCCAATTCATTGCCATAGAACGTCTTTCATCATCATTATCAAAGAAAGGTAATACCTCATGCTTTAACCAGTTAGGAAATACCAACATAGTTCCTACTTCTGGTTTAACATAATCTTCTGTTTGGGGTTTAAGTTGCATAATATCTTTACGAGTATTTGTACCCCAAATTAAATGTGTCCATCCATCAACTGCACCATTTGCATTTGTCAATGTATCTGGTTCATCAGGAGTACATTCAACAACACGAGGAATTTTTAACCATAGAAATCCTGATAATCCAGCTAATGTTTGGACACCATGATCATGGTATGGATTATAATCACCAGCATAAGCATGGTTTGTCCAACATTGAAAACAATCTGCTTTAGCATCTCTCCTATAACCCTTTTGTAATAATGTTGTTGCAACACTATCAAAAACTATTTTCAGCTGAGCTCCAATACCATCATCATCCATAGGAAAATCTAACTGAGCAGATCGTTCATTATTTTTTAATTGCCCAACAAGACCATTAGCAAAACTATCATTTTTAGGAATAATAACATTATCGATATGTTCATTTACTTCATCAATAACATTTATTGGGAACTCAATTCGACCAATAAGAAATGTTTGAATAGGTCTTATTGCAAACTTTACACCAGCATTTTTTTCTTCAAATTCTTTTTCTAGTTGCTCATTTTTTACTTTTTCTTCTGCTACCAATTTTTCAACTTCACGCTCTTTTTTTTCTTCTTCTGTTTCCATACCAAAAATTTTGTTAACATCAGATTTTACATCTGTAACTTCTTTAGCAAATACTTCTTGTTTTTTATGGAATTTCTCAATATCTTCTTTATCATCTAAATCAAATACTTTAACCATTAAATTGTTCTCCTATCATTATAATAATATAAGAAAGGGGGATAAAAGTCAATCCCCCTTTTCCCATAAATTGAAGTATTATTTCACTTCAATTAGCCGAGGTTTCTTCTCCTCTGGAACAACACGCTCCAATTCTATTGTAAGCATACCATTCTCTAGTGATGCACCATTAACAATGATGTCATCAGCAAGTGTAAACTTACGATCAAAACGACGATATGAAATACCACGATATACTGTATCGTTATCATCATTCTTTTTGTCAGAACGAACAGATAGAGTATTCTCGGCTACTTCCACCTCAATGTCTTCTTTACCAAAACCGGCAAGAGCCATTTCGATTACATAACTATAATCACCTTCCTTTCTGATATTATAAGGTGGAAACCCTGTAGAC
>LULS01000180.1_pt1 | contig 14773 bp, 32 predicted proteins | sample 728101 | NCBI WGS metagenome assembly LULS01 (sample SAMN03860283, study PRJNA289734) | marine metagenome | biome: seawater column; feature: ocean; material: water; isolation source: Red Sea water column Station 108 - depth 200m | place: Saudi Arabia: Red Sea | collected 2011-10-15 | depth 200 m | reverse complement strand
ATTCAATATATATTCTTCCATAAATTGTTTTAGTTTTTTCATCTAAATAAACTTCTTCATGTTTGAAGTCAAAAAGAGGCCTTAAATAAGGGGTAAGAATACTTGCATTTTGCTTTATAAGAGTAAAATCAGCATTTTCAATTATATAATGAAGAGCTAATTGATTTTCTTCTTGGCCCTTCGTTAAAAAGATATTTAGGGGAGATTTCTCCACGTTTTGGGGAAGAAATTGGAATATATCTTTTACTTTTTGATCTGAGACTGCACCTATATTTTTGAAACTTTTATTTTAGTTATAGCGGTGGGATTTTTGAAATTATTAATTGAAATTATTTGTGGTTATATAAATTAACCCCCCAGCGGCGTAATGAACAGCAAGAAGCGTGCCATTTTTTTAAAAAGGGGGGGTGATTTGTGTTTTACACACTCCCAGCCCATGCAAAAAGGGCAATAAGCCCATTTAAGAGCAAGCTAAAGGAAAAAGGAACGCCAATTATGGCGAGCCAAGCAAATATCATTTCTTTTGCGTCAGGATTTGTCATTTTTATGAGTAAATTTCAAAATTCTTGTTGTAAGCAAAGGCGTGGGTGGCTTTGGTATAAACCGGAGCCTTGTCGGTTGTGGTTACGTGGCTGATGAACCCGTAGCGGCAAAGATTGCGGGCAACTAATTGGGCGTGTGAAGTATCTTCAGCCTCAAGGATGATGTTAATATAAGGGCAACCAGCAAATGCGGTTGTGAATTCTACTTTGTAGGTTTTCATTTCGTTAGTCATAGGTGCAAAAGGTGAATGTCTCGCAATCGTCATAAGAGTAAATTTCCTTTGTCTCTCCGTTGCGTTGTATGGTGAAGGTATCCATGAATGAGCCAAAGTCATCAAAAGTGTGAGATTTAACAACGTTCCATTGTTCACCATCTAAAACTAGAATAGTGCCATCCTCAATTAGTTCTGCATCTTCGTATATAATAATCATGAGAGTATCCTTCGTTTGTGCCTGTCTGCACGAACAATTTGCCAATGCGATAACCAAACCAGCCGCGTTTTTTTTGATTCCAATAAAAGTCAATTGCCTCTTTCATTTCCTTGGCAAATTCTGATGCAGCGGGTTTGTGTGCGCTTTCAAAGTGAGCGCAGCAAGTAGCGGTTGCGTAATGTTCTGCGGAGGGTTTAATCGCTGTTGCGTGCAATTCGATGTAGTAATTTTTCATTTCGTTTTCCATTTTCATCATGTGATTAGTATAGCACAGAGGGTGGGACATCCGCTGCCCTACCCAATAAAACGTTCGACTTTCTTTAGAGCGTATGGGCTAACGTCAAACGTCAATCCACAGGTGAGTTGCAACCGCACATTGTTTTTGTTCTCTGGCTTGCCAAAGCCCTCGCCCACAACCACGCCTTCAATTCTGGGATTTTCCCTGTGACGTGCTTTTGTGCCTGTTGGAAATTTTTCTTTCTCGCTCTTCATTGTTATAATATAACACAATTCTTTAAAAAGTCAAGGGGAAAGTTATTCACAGGCACACTTTTTTTCTCATGGGTTGGCACGGGACTTGCTGGGGGAAACGAGGGGGTCATCTCTGTAAGTCCTTGAATATCAACGACTTAGGTCCGGTGGGGGGCGCATCCGCGTAAGTCTTTGATTATCAACGACTTAGCAAACTCGAAGGGTTGTTTTTGTTAGCACGTTACGTGCCAACTACCAGACCCGCAAGCGGTCTAGGTACTGCAATAAGATCCACGCAACGGCAACGCCTGTTAGTATGTTGTAGTGATGTGCTTTCATTTTCTAAAGATTCGGAACCCACGTTGTTGTCGCCCAAGTCAACCGACAAGCGACCCGCAGTCTACTGCGGAGGGTTCCTAAAATTAACCTTGTTGCATTTCAACCGCTTCTTCAGCTTCTTCGTCGGAAGGAACTTCTACGCCAGCGCAGATTTCGTTTAAGAGTTTTTCAATTTCTTCGTTCATCTTGTGTATACTATACCACAATTCTTAAAAAAGTCAAGGGGTTTTTTGTAAAAAGTTATTCACAATAACCCGCCTCTGCGCGTTCTAAAGCCCTATAGTTCGTCGGCTCGTTGTGCCAAATATCATTGTGAGTTTCTTCCACTCTGAGTTTGAACAATTCAGCATTAAAACCCGGATGAGTGTTCTCGAAGCGGCGTATTGTATCACTCGTCACCGATTGGCGAGATTCATCACACTCAATCTCGGCAAAAGTGTCTGCCAAGAATATGAAATGCTTGCGAGTGAAATTCAATTTTTTGATTTTATCGTTAGTCATTTTAGATTGTGTCCTTAATTACAATACCATAGAGGGTGGGACATCCGTAGTCCTACCTACATCTTTCTTCATCTTTTTCTCTACGCAATTCTTCTTCTTCTTCATGGGTGAGAAGACGACCAGCTTCTACGTTGACAATCTTCAAGCCGATCTTGTTGCCAAAAAAGCTGTTGCGAACATCGGCGAACGATGCGCCAGTAGCGGCCCAGCGTGTGCCGTTTGAGGTGGTTACGATGAAGTCTTTTTCGTCTTTCATTAGGTATAATATAACACATTTCTGAAAAAAGTCAACCCCAAAGTTATTCACAACTGAACTTTTTTTTCTGATGGTTGGCATAGGACTTGCTGGGTAGGGCGAGGGGGTCATCCTTGTAAGTCATTGATTATCAAAGACTTAGGTCTCGCGGGGGGCGCGGCGGACGTAAGTCCTTGAGTATCAACAACTTAGCAAACTCAAAGGCTTGTTTTCGTTAGCACGTTGTGTGCCAAAGAGAACCCCCGCAAGGGACACAGATGAACGCTTTCCCTTGCGAGGGTTACAGTGGAGGAATAAGATAACCCCCGCTGTTAATTTAATTTATAAAATTTATGATTGCCGATTATTTTTATGACTTTATTCTTTTTCGTCCAATAGTTATGAGTCTTTAAGGTGCAATAATGATCGGCGTATTTAACGTATTTTCTATCCAATGTTTTAATATTTTTTGCAAGTAAGATTGCGTAATTTGCTTGAGATGATTTTAGTAAATAAGATAAGTTTCTGCCAGAGTTCCAACAAGAGAATTGTTTGCGCTGTTTACAAACTCTTGCGGGTGTCAAGTTCCTGTTGATTGAGCGTTGCTGTATTACGCAAGCAACGGCGTACATTCCCGCCTGACCTTCGCCACGCGCTTCAGCGAGAATGGTGAGTGCAACAGTTTTTTCTGATGGCGTCAAGGTTGTTTGAGCATACCCTTCAACACGCAGTAGACAATAAACAATAACAATAATGTGAATAGCATTTTTCATTTTTATTATAATTATAAAGTGCTCGGCAGTTTCACCCCGTGGGTCTTACGGCTTCCCGCCCACGTCGATTGTGTCTGCCTAGAGTTTCGATTCTCCTCAACGGCTGCACCGTGTCTTGGTTATCTGGGCCTTACCCCTATTTTCAAGTACTGTTTCTCTTACTAATCACGCTGTCTTGGCGAGGCCATCTGCACTTCGAACCTCAAGCGTAGGTTTTCAGAGAACTAAATTATTCACAATCCCAACCCTCCATCTGGTTAAAGTCAGCAAAATCATCCATGCCAGAGCCATCACCAGACCAGCATCCACCAAAACCGTCAAAAGGTTGCATCTCTTCGGGTTGCACTTGAATCTGATCACGCAAAGAATTTTGGGGATCTACTTGGGAGTTGGGATTCGTGTTGTTCATCATGTAAGTAATATAACACATTTCTGAAAAAAGTCAAGGACAAAGTTATTCACATTTCATCGTTATCCCAACCAGTAATATGCTGCCAGTTGAATTCGCTACGCGGCAACCAGCCAAACCAACCATCCTCTGACTTAAAGAGCCAGCACAAACCCTCTAAACCGCACACATTCCCACTGGAACGCTCGGCCCTAAAGCTGGGGCCATGCTCACGGATACGATTGCGAGTACGAAGACTAGAGTCGGTGTTTGGCTTTAGGATTACGTTCATCATCATGGTAATAATATAACACATTTCTGAAAAAAGTCAAGGGAAAAGTTATTCACAAAATGATTGGCACAGGATTTGCTAGGGAAAACGAGGGTGGCATCCTTGTAAGTCGTTGATTATCAAAGACTTAGGTCTCGCGGGGGACGCGCCGACGTAAGTCCTTCAGTATCAACAACTTAGAGATGGCGGGAGTGATGGGACTTGAACCCACGACCTCTTGCGTGACAGGCAAGCGTTCTACTCTACTGAACTACACCCCCAAATATTTGACAGTTATTGGTTTCCTATTTGTTACCAATGCAATTCCTATTTGTTATTAATCTGATTCTTATTTTTGTATTCATCCCAAATTTTCTTTTCATAGATTTTATATTTAGGATCTGCAAAATAGTCATCCATTTCTTTTTTTCTTCTCGCGTAAAACTGTTTACCAGTCTCATTCTCTGCGTTGTATCTTCTGCTTTTCACTCTCATAACCTTCTTCTAACTTATCGCTAACATATAAATAATAATCTAATTCTAATGAATGAATGTCTTTATCCAATTCCTGCAACTTTAATCTCATTTCTTCTGGCAGTTCGTGGCCGTGCTCCATTTCCTTTTGGAGATTGTTGAGATTTTTAACAATGCTGTTAATGTGCCAATTAACGGCGGCGTTAGTTACTTCTGCTTTTAGGTTTGTTATCATAATTAAAATGTTCTGTGTTTTAAATCTGCGGGTGTTGTGGTTGGTGGTCGCCACCCTTCATCACATTCACAATACTTCGGACAGTCATCTTCTTTACTGCCTTCTTTACTCACCGTTTCATTGCAAGTCGGGCAAAGGTGAAGCAAACGAAACTGCGGATACTCAAGGCAAAACGCTTGTGTTAATGGGCCAAATTTAGTTTTCATGCTGAAAAAAAGATTTCTTCTAAAGCTTTATCATATTTATCTTTCATAACTTCCTCCCACGGAACATCAACAGCCCAACCGATTTTCAAACATTCGTACCACACACCGTCAATGCAAACATAGTCTCCCACCATCATTGAACGAACTCCAAGATTTAGGAATTGCTTGGACTCGTTTCCTGACCCTGCATTCCATTGCTCCCAAACAAATTCAAGAACTTCAGAATCTGTATATTCCCGCTCCGCGTTTGCGTCCAGCATCCAATCATAGTAGAATTGCCAATCAGAGGAAGTCCCCTTGCTGGTGTCGTCGTGGTATCTAATTGTAACGTGTTTCATTACCTATAATGTAACACAATTCTTAAAAAAGTCAAGTAATAATTTTAAAAAAAGGCTCTCGCAAGGGTGAAAGCAATAAAAACCCCTGCAAGAGCCGTGTGTCACCCTAACCAAAGGGACAACTAACATTTAAGCCAACGCAATAACTCCGTCGTAACGGAAGCTACGCCAATCGTTTCCCCTGTTGCGAACCTTGGCCTTAAAGCCAGCTTCTTCTAGGTTCTCTCGCTTGTTACCAAACAAGTGATCGGTGGACGGAGACTCGATGTCGTACATCTTTGTCTCGCCATTCAGCTTGCGATAGATGAGAGTTTTTCTCTCCTGCTTCGCCTCTTCCTGCTTCACTTCTTCCTCCTCATGGGAGCCGTTCTGCACCTCTCTCGAAACTCGCGGGAGGGGTGGTAGGGGTGGATGTGGACTATTCATATGTTTTTCTTTCTCTTTACTGTTTAAATAGTAACAAATTTTTTTAATAAAGTCAACCACAAAATCATTTAAAGTATCGCTCTTACTTCGCGCTGACCTTTACCACAGCCGAATATAACAACGTCAGCTTTATGTACTGGCTCGCCCGTTTCCGCATTTATAAAAGAATCATTTTTATAAGGGTTGTATGTAAGAGGGATAGAACGCTCGTAAAATACTGGCATGTTACAGGCGTGAAGTTCTCGCCCTTGAATGTAGGCATGTACGTTTTTACGCTTCTCATCTCTTACGCGCTCTTTACCTTTCTCGCTTACGCGCAACGAGCAATTTTCTAACATTAAATGACAGGTATGCTTCTTAACTAGACCGTCATCGCCACGGACGCTATACACGGGCCACGGTTTACCATTCGTGTCGCCTCCGAGCTTCTTGTTGAGATTACGATATACTTGAACGTAGCCTTTCATTTAGTCCTCCACGATTTCAAGTTTGCCAACGGTGTTTCCGTTAATATCAATAGCTGCGATAGAGTCTCCAACTCTATGGACGCCGCGCTTTCATTGTTATAATATACCACAATTCTTTAAAAAGTCAAGGGGAAAGTTATTCACATTCATCTTCCCATACATAGCCAACGGGGGCCATTACTTCGTCGAGGGTCGTGCCTTTCGCTTCGCTGATGATGTAGGGCTTAATCTCGTTCATATCAACGTCACCCCATTCATTTTCAAAGCCCATAACAAAACCAAAGGCAATGCCGTTTTCGTTTGGTTCTTCTAGGTAATACTCCCAGAAATTTCTCAAGATGATGTGTCGTGTTACTGCGAAAGATTCGCCTTTTCCGTCTGCGTGTTTGATGTTCCTTGCTTTCATGGTAATAATATAACACATTTCTGAAAAAAGTCAAGGGGAAAGTTATTCACAGCCGTAAGTGCTTGAATATCAAAGACTTAGGTCCGGTGGGGAGCGTACCCGCGTAAGTCCTTGAGTATCAACGACTTAGAAAAGATGGCGCGAGGGGCAAAAACTTCCTGAGTCTTGTTCGAGAGACTTGGCCAGAAAGCGAAAACCCCCCCGCGCCGTATTAATTATTATTATTTTCGTTTTTTGTATTTGCTATGGACTTCGCTATTTCTTGTATTATCTGTAAAGGATCAGGCGAATTCCTAACAAGGCATTGCACATTGAGTAAAGTCTCAAAATCACTCTCAGGAATTTTCGACCATTTTTTTGAAACAGGATTCCAAAGGTGTGCAACCTTTGTTCCCCTATTGCAGACCAAACCAAATTGAATTTGTTTTTTCATTTTAAAGTTCGGTATCTAATTTGTTTTTTTTCTCGATTGCGAAAAGTTCCTTTTCGGTGACACCCTGTCCTTTCTGAACTCTTCTTATCCATCTCACGTTGCCAGCCCCAGTACGCCGCCCGTGCGTGGCTCGACCGTAGTGCCACGGCGTTTTGTGCCAGTCACAATTGTTCTTATCTTTCATAATTATACCTTGCTTGAATTTTAAAAAAAGAAAATTCCCCCGCCGAAGCGGGGGGTTGGCTCTTATTCTGTCACTTCGACAATTGTCTCAGCCTCGACGGGAACCAAGAGGTTTTTCATAACCTTTTTGTCTTGTGTCGCTTTCACCAAATGGCGAGTGATGTTTTCAGTCACGCGGTTTGTCATCTCGAAACGATCATTCCCCACTCTGTGAGTCAAGAATTCGGTTGAAGCATTCAACAGGTTGTAGATAGTGCGAGCCTCATCTTCGTCATGGCTTGGGTCATTCCAAATTTGAGCGATGCCTTCGCGAGTCACTTCGCTAATAACCTTGCTGCCAACCAAGTTTTGCAGGATTGTCAAACCCTCATCTTGAGTCACATCCTTGCTGGCCATCTTGGTGTAGATGTTGTCAGCGTTGCCAAGATTATCAAACCCAGTCAGAGCTTTGCTTAAAGCCTTGCTGATGAAATCAAGGTTGATCTGGTTGCTGTGCTTGCGATTCATAGAGAATTCGCGATTCATGGCGGTCATGCCGTTAGTGCAAACCAAGCGAACCATGCCCAATCCAAAAGAAACGCGAGTAGTGCGGTCGAATGAATTGTTAACGTCGAGACGTAAACCAAGCTCATCACCGACCTTGGGGAGTTTGATGGTGCGGTTCGGAAAATTGTAACGCGCACGCATTGTTGAGCCTCCACGGCAAATGAATACCTCGCGCTCGTAATTCGTAAGGCCAGCCTTGTCAAAGGCTTCCTCTGCAACATCGATAACGTCAGCATTCTGGACAATTCCATAGTCCTTGGTTACGGGAGACAGCACCGCGCCAGTGTCGAGGCGGCGAGTGCATTTGAAGCCAGATTTTTTACCTTCGGCGGTGTATAAATCCTCCATTACAACATTGTAGTCAAAGTGGGAGGAGGTGGGTTTTGCTGTACGAGCCATGTTTTTTCTTTCTTTAGGTGTTTTCTCTTACCGTTTGATTGTTACAATATAACACATTTTTAAGAAAAGTCAAGGGGTGAAAGTGATTTTTTTCATAAAATTTACTTGTTAAAACTTTGGCACGGTATCTGCTAATAAAAACAGGGGTGTCATTCTCGTAAGTACCTGATTATCAACGACTTAGGTCTGGCGGGGAGCGAGCCGCTGTAAGTCCTTGATTATCAACGACTTAGTGCTCTAGTACATCATACTTTGACTCATCCTCTAAAGTGTAGGCGTATTCTGTAGACCCTTCGCCATAATCTCCATCGCCGTCCATCGCTATCCTTATTGCTTCTGATTTACTTTCAGCTTCAACCACCACGTAACAATAATGCACCTCCGGAATTCTTACTGTAAATGTTCTCATTGTTTATAAAACGATTTCAAAATTGTACCAACCACGAATAACATAAAAGCCGTGAAAATAAATTCCATGATTTTACTTTCATGTTAAACATTTGCAAGTTCCGCTCGTTTACTGTAGCCATTCCAACCATTACGCTTTAACTCTTGGATTGCTTGGCTTGCCATGCTCCCCTTGGGTTGCGTACCATGAATAAGCAAAGCAAAGTTTTTTGTACCAAATGCAGCGTGATAATCGTCATGGTCAATTTCCAGTTGCTGTGCGTCTGCTTCTTCTTTACTGAAAACAACCTCCGCACATTTCAAAGCGTGTTCTGTGATAAGCCAGTCCCAACGTCCACCGCGCGAAGCAGTGAGAGAGAAGTTTACAGGAATCTCATCTAAACGCTTTACCCAAAAGTTCAAACTCTTGGTGTATGCGTAAAAATGTTTGTCAGGCATACGCCGCGCAACTTCCAACCATGCGTCAAAATACTTTTGAGAGAAAAAGTCACCGCCCACATGGACGCGCATGATGTCAAAGTTTTTTGGCAACTGCGATTGCAATAGGTCGGCCAATTCTAAATCATCGCCCTTGCACGAACGAATGGCATCGAAATTGCGCCATACCATCGCCCGTGTGTTTTTATACTGTGATTCGCTACTAGCAGCAAAACAACGGAACACAGTGTCAGGCCCATCTTGAATTTTACCCGTGTCCCTGTCCGCTTTAGATAAACAATCCTTTGCCGCTGGACATGTCCAGCCGCTTGGAAGGGTAAACGCTTTAATGCGTTTTGAAAGACGTTTCGCCATCGCAACCAATTTTGCGTTAGCCTGAGAGAAGGTGAGCGTTGTTTCCATTGGTCTAATATAGCTCAAGAAACCTCGTTTGTCAAGTTTTCTTGTTTATAAATAAACACGCGCTCTTTTTTCATGTCAGCAAATAATTTCGCAGCATAAAGCCGCGCCCACCGTTGGCCAGTGCCACGCCTTCTACCCATGAAAACGTCAGGATTTAAATTTAAAATCCGAAATAAAACACGATTAGCCAGCGACTTAAGAAACTGTTGCTTCTTTGTCCAAAAATAGCCCCTGCTTTGGTGCAACCATTGCAACTTTCCCTCTTTAGTTGCTGAATGGTTAAAAAAGGAATTGAATGTTTGCTCAATAGACTGTTCTTCTGTTAAGGGCTTTTCTTCTTGATAAATACCCAAATCTTCTTTCATGCGTCGAAGCTCGGCGGAAGTTTCAAGTTCGAAATAATTATCTTTGCATGGGTCAATAAATACAGCTATCACTGTCCCAAAGTCTTGATAAGTGAGATTGCTTGTCATGTTGTTTTCCATTGTTCTAATATAGCACCGAAACTTAAAAAAGTCAAGCGGGATTTTTATGCTTGGGACGACGTTGAAAAGATCCCTTACCCTTCTTCACTCTGTGCTCGCGAGATGCGCCACCCATCAACCCATCCTTGTTGACGCGAGCTTTAATCTCGTTGACGCAATCACGCACGCGAAGGATTTCTAACCATTTCGATCTCTTCATGCTATAACTTACACCACTTCCTTAAAAAAGTCAAGGGCAAACTTGCTCACAAGTTATTCACAGCCGTAAGTGCCTGAGTATCAAGGACTTAGGGGCGGCGGGCAGCGCACCGCTGTAACTCTTTGAGTATCAACAACTTACGTGCCTATTGGGAGGTTGCGGAAACCGCTGTAACTCTTTGAGTATCAGTGACTTACAACTTATCGATCAAGGATCGGGTTTTTTGAGCGGCAACTGGTTTTGTCGATCATCCGTGAGTGACTAAATACTTTAACAATCAAAAATTAAAAAAAATGACTTACAAACTCTTTATTTGTCTATTATTTGTCTCTTATTTAACTCTTATTTGATTATTATTTAGTTCTTATTCAATTGCATCTTTTATAGCTATATCTCTATCAACTATATCTTCTATTTCATCTAAATCTATTACGGCAGATTCAATAGAGGTAAGGGCGTCTTCCTTATTTTGCTCGTCGTACCAATCCTTCTCTTTAATGGAGACTTTGAGTTTATCTATGGTGTCTATAGCAGTAAGGATCTGCATCTCTATATTAATTAATTCAATAGTTTTCATTTAGTCCTCCATTACATCATTGTAATAATCTTGCATTTGACAAATAGCCTCAAAGATTTTATCGCAATCCTCAACGCTTCTTTGTCCGTAAAGCCTAGCAGCTTCCAATACTATCTCCATTGCTTCTTTGTTTGTCATTTAGTCCTCCACATCAACCTTGGTTACATCCGTCACCTCGAACATGACTAGCTCGACTTGTTTTCCGCCAGTTCCCGCACGGATTATCTCCTCTGCTTCCTCTGGAGAGTTAGCCGCAACTCGGTGAACGTTGGTGTCCATAGTTGTAACATAATAATCTTCCATAATATTAATCCTCCGTTAATCTATCTCTTGCTGCTCCAATTACTTCTTGATAATAATGATAGTCATGGTCAGAAAGAACTCGATGTTCGTTCCTCCAAGCACTCTCTGTATTATACTTCAACCAATCTGACAACGCCGATAAGCCTTTGTCGATCCTATCTTTGTCTACCATTCTTCCGTTCATAATGTCCTCCTACCACCAACAGGTGTAGATTACTTTATTGCCATCTCGGATTGCCTGACGAGCATCACAGATGAAACGATAATCCCTGTCCTCGCGTTCTTTTAAGAGTTCGGGACTTTTGTAAGAATCTTCCCCAAAGAAGAAGCCTTGAGTTTCGGGAAGTTTGCGGTTTATCACCGCTTCAGAGAGGTCGTCTAAATCTTCAAGAGTTAATTCAACATCTTTACAATTGAATTCTTCCTTACCGCCCTTGTTGCGGTAAAGTTCCTCCATCCACCCTTGAAGGCGATTGTGTTTACGCCAGTAGGCGATTTCTGTTTGTTCTTCCCCTTTGACGGAGTAAGCGTATTGATCGAGTCCCATTGTTACCTTTCGTATTGTTGAGAGTAATGTAACACATTTCTGAAAAAAGTCAAGTGCTTTTTTAAAGAAAAAAACCGAGCGTGTGACAATGGAGGAATCACACGCCCGGTCTGGGGCACAGGAATAATTGTTCTTATATCATTGGGTTCTCCACCTTTTATTTAACAACAAAATTATTAACAGCATTTAGAAAATTTCTAGTAAAACTTCTTTTATCCGCCGGTTTCCACATGGTGCGCCCCTTACCCGGATGCCACTCTCCTGACTTAGCTTCCTGCACTCTCTCCACGATAACCTTACCAGAAGGATCTTCAGTAATGACAACTTGATATGTTTTCATTATTTGAATTATATATTTTTCTTATTTTTTGGTCAAGTGTTTATTTGTTAATTATTACGGAATCCGGCGTTCGTAAATAGTAATATTATTTATCTAATTTATCTAAATACTCCTTCCCCTTTCGAGTAATCCCTCGTCCTGCCGTACTAATCTCCATCAAACTATGTTTTTGTAAGTAAAGCTCAAAGTCCCTCTGCAAGCAAGCCTTGGTAAGACCCGTTTTGGCAGAAAGGTAAGTTAAACTACATTCCTTCTTCTGCTGTAAGTATCGTAATATACGAATCTCAATAGGAGACAGACCCAACGGCTGGATTCCCAATGCGTGACGCATATACTCCCAATCAGCAATAGCAAAATGATTACGTTTTTGCTGACCAAGGTGAGACTGAATGTTCATAGCCATTTTCTGTGCCTGACGAGCGTTACCACGCAACACAGTTGCCATCTCCTTCAATACGCCCTCATCCCAAGTTACATCCTTGAGATTGAGTGACACGATTTGCGACAACTCGTCGTAAGTGTATTCATCTAAATCTACGCGCTCACACCTGTCCATCAACGCATGGAAAATTTGCTGCGCTTCTGTCGTGGCAAACATGAAGGTGTGTCGGCGAAAATCGAAATCCACCGTATAATCTTCACAACTAAAGGTGGTGCGATGTTCTGGATTCGGATTAAGGATAGTTAACAGTGCCATCTCAATGTCCTTCGGAAGCTCGCTCGCCTCATCGAATAAAATGGTACACTCTTGATGATTAACGTGCGGAATAATAACATCATTGAAAAGACGCTTAATATTCTTGAGTGTGGAACAGTTAATTTCCAAGAACTTCTTACACTTATTGGGGTTCTCCTGACTCGGCAGATTGCGAGCCATTGCCTTGGCGAGAGTGGTCTTGCCGCAACCCTTGGGAGCGACAAACATCAGATGGGGAACGATGTTGGTGGCATTATATCCATCCAAATAAAAGTTCAAACGTCGTTTTGCTGTTTCCTGCCCAACGATAGAGGAGAATGTGTTTGTTGTTTCCATTGATCTTAATATAACAGATTTTTAAGAAATGTCAAGTAATAATTTTACCAGCTATCTTCTTCTGATAAGTCTGATACTTTAAACTCGACAGGACGCACTTCACTCTCAGCAGCTTCGTGGACTTTTTCGTGACCGACTCTCTTGCCTGAAAGATTTAATTGTTTTGCGTAGTGATGACTGACCATCACTGTTGCATCTTCTTTTAACACGCGGTTAAGCTCTTTAAGGGAAACTGCTATCGCGTATGTGCTTCCGGGTTTGCGTCCTCTCTTCGCCATGAAAAACAATATAACATATTTTTTAAAAAAGTCAAGAAAGAATTTTAATTAATTTTAATTCTTCATCAACTGCTTATGCTCGGCAAATTGTATTACACTTTTAGCGAACTCATTTGAGACTCTTGAGTCAGGACTCTCGCCAGTAATGTCTTTTTTCTTCCAATCGGGATACTCCTCCAGTACGTGATGATAGGCTATCTCGTACCTGTTGCTCATTGGGAGATCAGGCCACATTGTTTCTAATTTGTATTTTTCCATTGTCATATCACGCTTATAGTAAAAAATATTTAAACTTTTTGTCAATACAAATTATTTAAGTAATTTTTCTCATAATTATTTACACTTATATTGTTATTATACCACATTAATAGAAAACTAAGCTTCAAAAAAAACATTAATTAAAAAAAATAATCTAAAAGAAATCAAATACCGAAAAATACGACATTATTTAAGTAAAAATCATTAGTAAATAGAGGATGCCCCGTGTTGCACGGGGCGACTTAGTTGCTCGTAGATCTTTTGCAACCAGCGCACATCAGTCTTCTAGAGAAAGTGGAATTGTACGCTAAGAAATATATTACCCTATATTTGAGTTTAGTTCAATCATTATTTCGCGCGGAATCGTTAGTAAATATTTGATATTATTTCATTAGTAAATAGAAAAACCCCCAGCAAGGCACACATGAAAGAAAGCCTTACTGAGGGCGACTGGAATGACAGTCTATGAGAGCGGAAGCAATGGAAACAACTGCTCTCTATTGTAGCTTACCATATATTTAAGGAAGAAGCAAGCATTATTTCGGAGAAAATCATTAGTAATTTACATTAATTAAATTAATTCGCGGGAAGGTAATTTTTTTGTATTTAATTGAGACTTAATATTTGAGCAATCTTTATTAGCAATTAATGTTGTAATATGATTATATATGCCCTCTAACTGCTTCTCATAATGCTCGCGCACCCATCCGTCATTATACTCTGAAGTTGCTTCTAGGTATATTTCGTTGATTTTCCTTAGTATATTTGATCTTTTATTACTACTAATTAGCTTTATTTTCTCAGGACTATTCATCTTGAATTAATTTAAAATACATATATACTAATAGCAATAATAATATATAAGTGATAAGTTCCACTCACTTAATTACATTAAAATTAGATTATTGGAAGAATTAATTAAATAAATATATAAATCGCGCACAACCAATCTAATTTACATTAATCTTAATTCAAACACTATCTATCTATATCTACTACTATATTTAAGACAATATCATTAGTAAATTCAAAGTGGGGTAAAAGGGGGTAAAGTGGGTTAAATAAGTATAAATACCGCGAAAAAGCGGTTATTTAATTAGTTTTAATTTACCCGTCAGATTTAAGAAACCAGCGCAGCAAAAGATAGTCAACCCATAATACAAGTGCTAAAAATACAAAGACTTCCGGTTCTAAGTTTATATTTGCAATAATCATAGTTTTATATGTTAATTAAGGGTTAATGTATATATAACTTAATCACTTTTACGGCAAATCCTAACATCAGATTGAGTATCTTTAAAAACTTCGTTTATTATTGCATATACAATATTCCAACTACCGCCGCCTGTACGGCATCCTAAGCCGTAGGGGATACCGAACACTAATTCCTTCTCTTCCATGCTGTCAATGGCGTTCTTGAGGTCATACAGGCCCATGTAG
>LULS01000113.1_pt1 | contig 14807 bp, 18 predicted proteins | sample 728101 | NCBI WGS metagenome assembly LULS01 (sample SAMN03860283, study PRJNA289734) | marine metagenome | biome: seawater column; feature: ocean; material: water; isolation source: Red Sea water column Station 108 - depth 200m | place: Saudi Arabia: Red Sea | collected 2011-10-15 | depth 200 m | reverse complement strand
CATATACATTTACACCAGATGATGTAACAATAGTAAGACAAAAAACTCAACGATATACTATGAGAGATATAGGTGAGTTACAAACAAGAATAGAAAATATAGAATTTTATACAGCATTAAACTTATTAGAAAGAGATGCTGAATCTTTTGAGGTTGTAGATATAAATGGATTAAACAGATTTAAGTCTGGGTTTATTGTAGATAACTTTGCTGGACATAGAGTTGGTGATGTATTACATAAGGATTACAAAGCTTCTATTGATATGATTGAAAATGAGATGAGACCAAAATGTGTAATGAAGGCAGCAAAATTAATAGAGAAGGCAACTACTGATGCTTTAAGAACAACAGCTGGTTATCAAAAGACTGGTGACCTATTAACACTACCATATACAAATAAAGATTTTATAACTCAACCATATGCAACAAGAACAGAAAATATTCAGTCAGCATTAATATATGAATATGTTGGTAAGATTACTTTAACACCTAGTGGTGATGAATGGTTTGAAACAGAAGTTGCTCCAGCACTTATTGTAAATGTTGGTGGAAACTTTGATTCAGTTACTGCTGCTAATGCTAATCAATTAGGAACAGTTTGGAATGCTTGGGAAACTCAATGGAGTGGAGTTACTACAGGTATACAAACAACAAGAGAAGGTTTATGGGAGACAACCAGACAAGTTCAAACTACAAGAACAGATTTAAGAAGAACAGGTCTTTTAACATCAGTCGTAGAAAGTGTAGAACAAGAAGTAGTTAGTAATAGAGTAATATCTAGAGCAACAGTACCTTGGGTTAGACCAAGAACACTTACTGGTGTTGGTGAATGTTTTAGACCTAACACAAGATTATACGCATTCTTTGATGGTACTGCTGTTAGTACATATATAACACCATCATCTACAAGTTACTCATCAGATTCAACAGTTTCAGAAGGTAGTGCATTAGTATCTGATGTTGCTGGAAAAGTTGAGTTTACATTTAGAATACCAGAATATAGATTTGCAGGTCAAGAAAATGTACCTAAGTTTGCGTCAGGTGATGTAGATTTTAGATTAACATCAAGTTCAACAAATGTTAAACTTCCTGTACCTTCAACACTAGGACAAGTTAATTATATTGCTAAAGGTATAGTAGAAACTACACAACAAACAATCGAATCTACAAGAAACGGTACACTGGTTCAAGAAACTGTTGAACAAACTACAAGTACAACAAGTAATACTGTAGTTGGTCCAATAATCAGTCAAAGATTTATAGACCCATTAGCACAAACATTCTTAGTATCAGAAGAAGGTGGATGTTTTGTAAGTAATGTAGATTTATTCTTTTCTGAAAAAGATACAACACTTCCTGTATGGGTTGAATTAAGAGAAGTAATAAATGGATACCCTGGCCCTACACTAATTCCTTTTGGAAGAAAAGTATTAAATCCAGCTGATGTAAATGTAGATGCCACAACAGGAGCAACTGCAACAACATTTACTTTTGATTCACCAATATATCTAAAACAAGGAATAGAATATTGTTTAGTTGTTATGACTAACAGTTTAAATTATAAAGTATGGATTGCTGGTTTAGGTGAAACTGATGTATCAGGTTCTAATAGAATTATTTCAACACAACCACATCTAGGTGTATTATTTAAATCACAAAATAATACTACATGGACAGGAGTTCAATCAGAAGACTTGAAGTTCACTATGAGAAAATGTAACTTCACATCTGGTTCAGGTACAGTTACTTTAACAAACGATAATATCGGTGATAGTGTAACTGCAGAAGATGGTAGTACAACAGTTTATGGACAAAAATTAGGAACAAATCCTATTACATTAACAAATGGTTCTGCTGTTATAAAAGTAAAACATTCAGACCATGGTATGTATAGTACATCAAACAATGTTACTATAACAGGTGTATCATCTGGTGTATCAACAACCTTAGATGGTGCTATTACAGCATCAGGTACTTCTGTTACATTAACATCTGCTACAGGATTCCCATCAAGTGGTACTTGTCATATTAAGATAGACAATGAGATTATGTCTGGTACAATTTCAACTACAACAATCTCTAGTATTACTAGAGGACAAGGTGATACAACAGCCGCTGCTCATTCAGATGGTGCAACAATAGAATTATACATGATTAATTCTGTACCATTAACAGAAATTAATAAGACACATACTGCAATTGCAAATATAGGAATAGATTCATATACAGTAACAGGTACAACAAATGCTTCAATTAGTGGAGCATCAACAACGGCTGAAGTTGGTGGAACATCAGTATATGCAACAGAGAATTATAGATACGAAACTGCGAAGACATTAATAGGTACTTTAGAATTACCTGGTACTTCAATGAGTGCTTCAATTAAATCAACGAATTCAACAAGTCCAAGTGGAAGTGAAACATCATTTGGTCAATCATCTACAAATACAAGTATTCCAATAAACGAAAACTTTGATATGTTGACAAGTCAAATGGTTACTTCAACCATTAATGAAACAAATGAGATATCTGGTAACAAGTCACTAGAGATGCCAATAGTATTTACATCTCAAAATTCAAACATATCACCTGTAATAGATTTAGATAGAAGGTCATTAATTTGTGTAGCAAATAGAATTAATAATATTGATAGTTCTTCTGATGTTTATCCAACAACGGAATTTGTGGCATCAACAGAACCTGAGGGTGACCAAAATTCAGCAATCTATTTAACTAAGGCAGTTACATTAGATAACTCTGCAACAGCATTGAAAGTATTTTTCTCTGCACACAAACAAAATACATCAGAGATTAAATTGATGTATAGAATATTAAAGACATCAGATTCACATGACTTTGATGAGTTAGGATATCATTACTTTAATACTGATGGTACACCTGATGATACAGTTCCAAACTCACTAGTAAAAGATGATTTTCAAGAATATGTTTATACTGCAGGTGTAGATAATGATGGTGTTGGTACACCTTTAGATGATTTCATTCAGTTCCAAATAAAAATAGTTATGCAAGGAACAGATGCTGTCAAACCACCAAGAATTAAAGATTTAAGAGCAATAGCATTGGCAACATAAAATGGATAGAATAAAAGTACAAGATAATAATAATTTAGAAAGAGATTTAAATTCTAATGCAATTGTTAATACTAATAGACAAGCATATGACTTGGCTAAAAAAAGAGCGGCAGCTGCACAAAAAGAAAGAGATAAACTAAGAGATGTAACTAGAGAAGTAAATGAAATTAAATGTGAGATGCATGAAATAAAAAATATGTTATCACAATTATTAGGAAAATAAAATGAGTGAGTTATCAAGTTTCTTCGGTATAATCTCAGAAGGGCAAAAACAAGCTGAAGCTGAAAAAGCTGAAAGAATTAGAATAGAAGAAGATAGAAGAAAAAGATTAGAACCACAAATAAATGTGGAGTTAAATGATTTAAGTGAGTTCTTTAGTGTAATGTCTGTTAATAAAAAAATGCAAAATATTGGAGCAATTTTACCAGACAAGAAGTTACCAAAAGAAACAAAACAGGAAGTAAAAAAACTAGAAGTTTTATCTTCTTTCTTTGAACAGATGTCTAAATTTGAAACAAGTTTAGATTCTGCAATTAAAGCTTCTGAAAAAGAACCAGAAGTTGTAGAAAAAATTGTAGAAGTACCTGTTGAAAAGATAGTTGAAAAAATTATAGTTAAAGAAGTAGAGGTACCAAAAGGTCCTAGTGTACCAGAACAACTTGCAGAAGCAATGTCTAAAGTTCATAAAGGACAGATGTTACCAGAAGAAAAATCTGAATTAGTCAAACTCAAAGAAGAATTTGACCAATTCAGAAAACTAGTAAATTTACAATTATCATCACTTGGCGGTGGTGGTAGTACAAGAATACTAGACAATGATGATGTAGATATAAGTTCTTTAGGAAATGGTAAATTCTTAAAATATAATTCTACATCTAAGAAATTAGAATTTACAGATGAAGTAGGTACATATACTTTCGCTTAAGTTTATAAATAAAGGAAAAAGATAGGAAAAATTAAATGGCAATATCAGCATCAAGTGTAGCAAGTTCGAGTACATTAAATACTTTAAGAACACAATTCAATAATCTGGTTACAGATGTTGCAGCTATTGAAGGTGGTTCAATAACTTATACCACTTTAAATACTACAACAACAAATGCTACAACATTAAATGTAAAAGAAGATGGTACTATCGTATTTGAAGGTGCTACTGATGATGCCTATGAGACTACACTAACAGTAACAGACCCTACTGCCGATAGAACAATTACATTCCCAAATGAAACAGGTACAGTATTTACTTCAGGTGGAGCAATAGCACTTGGTGGTAATATAACTAAAGCTTCAGATTTAACTGTTGATGTTGAGGGAGATATTTCACTTGATGCCAATGGTGGTGATGTTTATCTTAAAGATAATGGTACCATTTATGGTACTCTAACAAATAATAGTGGTAATCTAACAATTAAAAATAGTTCTGCTGAGGTCGCAGCAATCACTATTGATGGTGATGAAGTTGTTACTTTTGCAGATGACATATTAATTAAAGATGGTGGAACGATAGGTAATGCTTCAGTTGCTGATGTTTTAACACTAGCATCAACAGGTATTGTAACTTTAAAAGATGATTTAATAATTAAAGATGGTGGAACAATAGGTGTTACAAGTGCAGCAACTGCTATAACAATAGCAAGTACAGGTATTGTTACATTCGTAGATGACATAATAATTAAAGATGCTGGAACAATAGGTTCAGCTTCAGATACAGATGCTATAGCAATATCTTCAGCTGGAGTTGTATCATTATCCGCGACAACAGAGGCAAGTGCAGATACAACATTAACACATACAGACGGAACAGGTCTTACACTTAACAGTACAAATAAATTAACATTTGGTGATGCTGCTTCATTTGTTCAACAATCAAGTGATGGTACATTAAGAATAGATGGTGAGGCAATCATTGATTTAAATGCTAGTACAAGAGTTGATGTATCAACTGACTTAACTGTTGGTGATGATATAAGTTTAGCTTCTGATTCAGCAGTTATACACTTTGGGGGAGATAGTGAAGTTACACTTACTCATGTAGCTGATACAGGTTTAACATTAACACACACAGCAACAGGTGATGATAAACCAATAGTTCTGAATTTGAAATCAGAAGAAGACGCAATTATTGCTGATGAAGAAATAGGAAGAATAGATTTTACTGCTGGAGATGACAGCGGAACAGACGCAATATTAACAGCTGCTAGTATTGCAGCAGTTGCAGAAGATACTTTTGCAGCTGATAATAACTCTACAGGTTTAGCATTTAAATTAGGAGTAAGTGCAGCTGCAACAGAAATGTTTAGAATGGACCATGATGGTGACTTCAAAATTAAGACTGATGGTTCTGCAATAGGATTTGGTGCTAACAACGAAATAGAATTAACACATGTACATGACACAGGTTTATTATTAACAGATTCAGGTGGAAGTCCAACACTTCAATTACATGATTCAAATGAGTCGGTATCTTCTGACGGAAGTAATTTAAAATTAACATCTGGTGGAACAACATTTACTTTCCCAAGTTCTGATGGTTCAAGTGGACACTTCTTAAAAACAAATGCTAGTGGTGTTCTTTCATTCGCTGCAGCTTCAATAAGTTCACTTGCCTGTGATGATTTAAGTGAAGGTGATGCCGCAGTTACTATATCAACATCATCTGGTAATATCACAATAGATGCTACAGCAGATGATTCTGATATTATCTTTAAAGGAACAGATGGTACTGCTGATACAACATTCTTAACAATAGATGGTTCTGATGCTGGTACATTGATTGCAAATAACGATTTAGAATTAGGAACAGATAGTTCTCAAATTTTATTTGGTGCCGATAATGAAATTACTTTGGCTCATGTCGCGGATACAGGATTAACATTAACACATACCGCTGCAACTGATAATACACCAATAGTATTAAATCTGAAATCAGAAGAAGATGCTATTATTGCTGATGAAGAAATTGGTCGTATAGACTTTACTGCTGGGGATTCTAGTGGAACAGATGCTATTCTAACTGCAGCTTCGATTGCTGCTGTAGCCGAAGATACTTTTGCAGCAGACAATAACTCTACAGGACTTGCATTCAAACTCGGTGTATCTGCCGCAGCTACTGAGATGTTTAGAATGGACCACGATGGTGACTTCAAAATAATAACAGATGGTTCAGCAATTGCGTTCGGTGCAAATAACGAAATCGAATTAACTCATGTTCATGATACAGGATTACTATTGACAGATAGTGGTGGAACACCAACACTTCAATTACATGATTCAAATGAGAGTATAGCATCAGATGGTAGTAAAGTAATATTAACATCAGGTGGAACTGCATTTAATATGCCAACGGCAGATGGTGATGCTGACCAAGTATTAACTACTGATGGTTCAGGTACATTAAGTTTTGCTTCTGCTTCTGGTGGAATAGGAGCAGGAAAAGCAATCGTGTTCGCAATGATTTTTGGTAAATAAGATTAAAAGGGTTTATAAATAAATTTAAAAATGGAGATAATATAAGATGGCAAATCCAAATTTAGTAAATGTAACTTCGGTACTAGGCGGTAACGCTGGGTGGAATTTATCCAATACATTGACTGCTACATTATTAACTGTTGATGCAGAGAAACTTGTTAAAATCAACAGAATTACATGTGCAAATGTAGATGGTACAAATGCTGCTGACTTAAATCTATATGTAGATGGTTTAGGTTCTGGTGCCTCAGGTGTTACCACTACTGGTGCGGACGCGACTGTCTATCTCGCTAAAACTGTTACAGTTCCTGCTGATTCAACTTTAGTAATATTAGATACACCAATATATCTAATGGAAGCTGATGTTCTGAAAGGTGGTGCAAGTGCAGCAAGTGACTTAGACTTATTCGTTTCATATGAAATTATGGATGACGCGTAATAATTGAGTAGGAGATATAACTTATGCCAATAACAGGTGCATATGGTGGAATAATAGGAGTAGATAATACACCTTCACCATCTAAACAAATAACAATACCGTCTGCTGTGCTTGTGTTCTTAATGAACAGAAATTTCACCTTATCGCTTGTACTTACCGCAGTCATATCCGTATCTTGGTCAACGGCCGTATAATCAATAAAACGACCTGCAATTAAATCAGCACTTGTTGTTGTTACTGCTGTTAATTTATAATACCACTTATCATTGGCATCATCTGGTGATACCGTCATACTACCAGAAATAGTTTTAGCTATTTCGTCTGGTAATATAGTTGCTGTTAAAGTTATACTCGCATCATCTGCCATTATTTCTTACCTTCTTTTTTGAGACGTTCCTCTCTCTCTTCGTATTTCTTTAATTCTTCATCTGATATTTTTCTAATAAAACCCTTTACTGGATTTTTGATAATTGCCATTTTTATTGGTTTAGCGATTGCGTCTGCCATGTTACCCCTTAGTAATTTTGAATGATATACCCGTTACGGGCACTATTACGTTTTTAATCTTTTTTGAAGTTGAAGTGTTTCCAGAGTTGTCCTGCGAATCGGTATCCCCCGAAGTGGGTGAGACTTGAACCGAGGTCAGCCCAGATTTTTCCTCCAATTTTTTGCCATCGTCTTGAGAAGGCGTAGTCTTCTGATAAGTATCGTCCATCTTCATCTTTCATTGTGTCAAAAAACAGGTAAGTGTTCTTTGAATCATATTCCTTTCCATTAACAATTTGGTCAGTTATATAATGTAAATCTTGATACTCCTTCTTCATTTTTTCAAGGCATGAACGCTGTATTAGCATAAATCCCGTTGCCGCATCCAATACCTCTGCAAAACCTTTTTCTACATTTATGTTATCTTTATCCGCAAAGTTTAACACATAAGGATAACTTAAATTCTTGTAATCTTTTCCCTCTTTGATAAGGTCTGGTATTCCATCCCAGTTAATAAGTTTCATGGGATAGGGTGCACATATCACCTCTCTATTAAATTCTAAAAAGCGTGGTATTAGTTTTGCATCAAATCCTATGTCTGCGTCTACAAACAATAAGTGTGTTGCTTCTTTATCATCAAGAAAATTTGCAACGAGTGTATTGCGTGCCCGTGTTACAAGAGACTCCTGTCCCAGTGTTTGTATGCGTAAAGCTATACTTTCCTGCCTACATAAATTTTGCAAGTCAAGGATACTGTGAAAGTAATCCTCGCTTAACCAACTGCCATAACATGGCGTTCCTACAAATATATTTGCTTTAGCTGACACTCACTGATTCACTACCCAAACTTGCAGTTAAAGTCAAGGCTGTCGCCAATGGTGTGGCGTTTGTTGATGTAAATGTACCCACTATTTTTACATCTGCATTTGTTACGCCCAAGCTAGCCATAAGTGTATTAACACTTCCATTTTCCAACTGGTCAGATGGATTTAATGTAACGGGTGGTCTCGCATTACTTAACGCTTGACCATCTGGTTTGTGTTTTCTTGGTTCTAATTGTGGATGTTTTTCTTCAAACTCCGACCTGTGAACAAAGGAACCGTTCCACTCCTTGACCATTTCATTGTATGGAAAAGCCAATCCACTTCTGTCAGATATAGCTTTCGCATATTTACCTGTCGCCCTCATTATACACTATACCTCAAGTCTGGAATTATTTTTAAGTCAACCTTCTCCCTGTTGTCCTGCATTGCCCTTGCAAATTCTTCCTCGTATAACATTTTTAATTCTTGCCTTCGCTGAATATCAATTTGTGGTCTTTTTAAGGCGAGATAATATGCCAAACCGCTTATTGCACTGGGCAAAAACCTATTGGGTGCGTCAACCGTTTCCGTTGCAGCCGTGATATCCTCCAATGCCCTTCTTTCCTTGAAACGGAATGTGTCCGCCTTATCGGGAGTTGGATACAAGTATACAATAGGTGTTAGTTGTTTATCTAAAAAATATTGTGATGGCCTTCCTTTGTTAGCTTTATTAGGAATTTTTAAATAGTCATCACGAGTAATTCTCTCTAATTCAAATTCTGTTCTTGAATCATCGCTGTTTGTTTTTGATATGACCGCCTCTTCAATGTCAACAGTCCAAGCATTTAAGGTATAATTTGCAGTTCCTACTGTGAGTGTCTGCGTTGATTCCGTAACACTCCATAGCTGTATGCTTCTATTCAGCCATTCCTTAAATAATAAATTCAGTGCTCTTCTACCAACGGATGCTTCCTTACCTGTCTGCGGCTCCCCACCTATGCGGCTGTAAGCCTCTTCAATAATTTCATCAACGTATAAGGTAAAGGTACGAGTACCAGAGGTTGCCATGTTTTATCCTAATTGTAATAAACTGTTACGTGTGTGGTTACAGCATTTGTGCATTTGATGCTTGTTGCACATCTAAATCCTGTACCCGGAAACATTATAGAGCCTGCTACAGATTTACTGTCTCCGGCATCTGAATCATTTGTTCTTGGTACATCAATAACTGCCACGGTTGTGGAACCATCCAATAAAGTAATAGTGCCTGCCGCAACATTGTAAGGTTGTACCCATGAAACTCCTACTATTCTTCCGGGGCCATTGAACACGGTTGTTGTAGTGGCACTTGTAATATTTGCCGATTTTATATCCATTGAATTGATTTTCCTCCTATTATAATTTTATTCGTTTCATTTCTTATAATCATAAAAAACAAAGCTATTTTTTCACAAATATGCATAGTATTATCCTAAAAAAAAAGGCTAGGGCTTTTACACCCTAGCTGTTATGTTAATATACTGAATATTCTAGTTCTACCGTAAATCTACCTGCTGTAATATCAGCATTAACTGCTGTAGTAGCAAATGCATATAAGTATTTACTAGCGATAGCCGCTGTTACGTTTGGAACGAATATATGATAATTACCTGCTGTGTCATTAAAGTTAACATCAATTTCAGTAATTGATTGTGTAGCACTTAACTGTTCGTTAAATGAAGTAACACCTGCTCCAACAATTTCTGTTCCAGATGAAACAGCAGAGTTGGTAGACGTGCCACTTGTAGCACTTAAAGATAAACCACCAACAAGAGTTTGTCCTGCCGCAGTTGTAATACCAATTAATGCTCTGTGAATAAAAAATTTAGTAGCTGTTACTAAATCATCTGGATGGTCTGTATTCAGAGTTCCTAATTCCACAAGAACATCACCATCGCCGTATGCTGTAGTTGCAGCATCTGTTGATGCTAGAGTTCCTGCGAAAGATTGAAACTTGTGAGTTCCAAGTGCACATAATTGTCCAGTTGAGTTAAGATTAACTCCTGTTTCTGTGATGGCACCAGTAGAGGCAGCTTTATTAATTACTTTAAAACCTGTCTCTGACCTTACTGCACCACTAAAAGTTGTATTAGCCATTTTAATTCTCCGTAGTTAAATTATACCATCGCTTCTACGATTGTCTGCTAGGGCAGTTGGTATAATTAATTAATCCTAGAAAATAAAAAGGGGGGAATTAATCCCCCCTAGTTCGTACTTTATTACGCACCCGGTGAGCCAAAGATAGCTCTCCAGTCAGACCATCCGAAAGAATATCTTTCAGAAGCCTTGAAACGCATATTTCCTGTTTCAAAGTCTGGTTCCATAGAAGTTTTTAAACTTCTTCTTTGGAACATTTTAAGACCAGAATTGATAAGGTCTGTTAAAATGAACCACGCATCAGTGTCAGTGAGGTAATGATTTACCGCATATCCTTGTGGAAGGATATTCATTGACCTAGCTGCGTTGATATCATTGTCAGCAGTACCAACTCTCAAGTCACTTTTCAGAATTCTCTGAGCAGTGAATGCTGTGTCTTTTGGTATAATTAGCTTACGAGCGTTAACCGCAACTGGGACATTTCTGTCATCCACAAAACCACCAATCGAAATGATTGCTGATTCCAGTGAAGATTCAGAAAAGTCGGCTGCTGTTGACGGTTCATTAGCAAGGTCTCCTGCCTCAAGTGTAGGGTGGTCTGTAGTCATTAATGCTTTCGCATCTCCACCTGTGTAACTTGAACTAAATCCATTGTTTAGGACATTAGCTGCTTTTACCTGCTTAGTGTAAGCCATAGAACGTGCTAAAGCAGCAGTGTACCGTTTTGATAATGTGTCATAAAGGTTATCTTCCACAGCTTCCTCAGTAACTGAGAATGCTAGGGCGATAGTTTCATGCACATATCTTGCAGTCCATTGCTCTGAAGCAGTGTCATATTCGATAGAAGCACCCTCTGATTTAGTTGGTGCAGCCCCGAAGCCCGTAAGTAGAGTTTCCTCTTCAAACGCTCTGTCTGAGCTTTCTTCTGTGAATATTTCAGCGTGTTCACGTTCCCATCGTTTGTACTCCATTCCAAATAAGGCGTGGAGACCGGGTTCCAACTCTTTAACGAGTTGACTTCTATTAATAGCCATAATTTTCTCCTATACCTTATACGCCTGCCGTACTTTGGTCATGTCCAATCAGTTCATGTTCCCATATAACTGCTTCCAACACGCCATTAGTACCATAGGCATTTTTTGGTTCTTCATACAATCCGAGAATACGCAATTGTGCTGTGCCCGTTCCTGTCGTGCCATTAATCTCAAAGGCAGATTGACCTGTTACGGTACTACCTGTACCTGCAACAATGTCTGCTAAATTGCCGATGTCGGCGAAGTCAGCACTGCCAGAAGATTGAATAGCCCAGACAATATTAGGGTCGTCATACACATAAGCGGTGACATCGCCATCGTTTAGTGTAGCTGTTCCGGTTGGCCAATATCTCTTGAAGACTTCTGAGCCATCAGACGCAGTATATTTACAGCCTGCGAATACGCCTAGTAATCTCTCTGTCGCCGCTGCCACTTGGATGTATCCAGTAGCCGCAAGTTTCACGAAATCACCAGTAAAAACATTTGCTGCGTATTCTTTAACTATTTTATACTCGTTAGCTCTGATAGTGCCTCCAGTGAGATGTCTTACTGGCCTTGCACCGAAAGCGGCGTCTACGTTTGCCATAATATTTCTCCTGTATAAAAGTTAAAAACCCCTAACAAGAAAATTTTGTCTATCCTGTTTTTTTACCAACAGAGACAGAACTTTTACGCTGTTGTGATATAGGCATGGATGGATGTTGTTCTTTTAAAACATCAGCATCAACGGCTTGTGTTTGCTGTTTAGTCCTATTTTGAAAATATTCCTTTTTAGCATCAGCCATTTCAACTGGTATTTTAGCGAGAACTAAATCTCCGTGTCCAATCACTCCTGCGTACTTTCCAGATTCATGCATAGGGACATCGAAATCGGGGTGTTCCTCTTTTTTAACGAACTCATAGCCTTCACGTTTCCGTTTTGCTATGTTTCGAGCATCATCCTCCCCACCCGCACTCACTCGTAGCCATCGGTATTTGATGCCGTCAACCTTTGGCTTGGGTGCATCTAGATATGAAGGAGGTGTATAGGTTACTTTTCGTTTCGGATGAGACCTAGATGCGGTCTCCTCAGACGGTGTTTTTATATTTTTATTGGTCATTTGTGTTCCTCACAAACTTGGCATATTCATTTTGTGGCACACCCAGTTTCTTAGCCATTGCCAATTGGCCTTGAGTCAGTTTGACCCTCTTAGGTGCGGATGGTGCACGAGTTACACTCGCTACGACTTGCTTTGGTTTTGAATTTGTCTTCATGGAAGGAAACGCATCCCCTATTCGCTTGTCGAGTTCTGAGTAATAATCCTCAGAGGAAGGATTGTATCCCTCCATTTTTAACTGTGCGTCTATGGCATAAGCTGCCCCTGTCCTTGCAGCGTCCTGTCCAAACCAAGTATTTGATTGTGCCCATTGTAGGGCTCTTGGGTCTGGTTGAACTGCCTGCTGTGGAGCTTGTGTCTGAGCAGGTGGAACACTTGGATAACTCGGTTCCTTTACGGGTTCCGTGTCTTCAAACAAATGTTTTTGTTGCTCAAGTGATTTTAGTTCCACTTTTGCATCCGCTATGGATTCAGCCGCCTCTAGCATTTTGCCAGAGTCACCCGATTCATAGGCAGACGTGTGTTCAGAGCGAGCTTTTTCCAAAAGTTTTTTTGCTGACTCTAATTGGGAGTCGTAATAATTCTTTTGTAGTTTAGTATAGTCCTTATTTAAGGTATTCGTTTTCTTTAACTCGTTTTCGAGTTGTTGAACACGACCATAATACTGGTTTCTCTCTTGCTCATAGGCACTAGATTTTTTTACTAGTTCATCTATTCTGCGTTGAAGTCTTGATTTCTTTTTGGGAGCTTCTTCCTCTGCCTCATCGGCTTTGGCTTCGACTTCCTCTTTCTCCTCTTCAACTTTCGCTTCCTGAGGCTCATCCTCATCAGCGTCTGTTGCTTCCGTTGGCTCTTCGATTGCCTCAAGTTTCTCTAACGCTTCTTCGTCATCGAACTTCTTGAGTTTCTCTTCTTTGCCTTCCTCCACAACTTGCATCGGCTTCTTTTTACTAGCCGAAGTATCGTGTACTATTTGCATAGGTATCTCCTAAGAATAAAAAAAGCCACCGAAATGGTGGCCTTCTGCATAGCTATAAAGCTACTAATTAAATGAAATAATTAACTTATCTCAGTTATATCTGGGACTACTCCCAGAATCTCGTCATCGTTCATTATGCGGAGTTCCGCTTGACCGAATTTAAACCTGTGTCCTGCATACTTGCCGAACATGACATAATCATCAACCTTGCACCACGGTTCAGACATATCATCCCTATTGTATGCATCCTTGCCTAGTTCTATAACTTTTCCTATTGACGCTATAGCCCTGTGGTCTTCCACGGACTTGCTAGGCAAATAAATTCCCATATTTGTTTTATTTGCGACATCTAGTGTCTTAATCAATATCCTGTGACCTGTTGGCTTTGGATACTTGTCATTCTTTAATTCTACTTCCTCTAACTTAAAGGTTGTGCTACTCATCGTCTTCCTCAATATGTTTTGAGGATTCTCTTATCAAATCTCTTGCGATTTGCAAACCTCTTAGTTCGCCGACAACCTTCTTGTAATTGTTGTCCTCTATCTTTCCCATTGCAAAGGCATCCTTGCGGTCGGTAATTTCTTTATCAACCTTCGTTGAAACGTGCTTGATGAATTTTGTTAATTCCACCTATACCATTCCACCTTTAAAGTATTTCTTTGCAATGGCTCTGGAGTTAATTATTCCGCCGTGTTTCTTGCCCATTGGCTTGGCTTTGTTTTTTGCTCTGATACGTCTTGCTTTCTCAGCCTTCATGATTGCCGCATCCTTGTCGGTTACGGCTTTTTTCTGTTTTCTCATGTATTCGTTGACTGCGTCCATTGATTTTGTTTTTTCAAAAATCCTCAGTGACTCGTCTAGTTGCTTCTGCGTAATTTCACCGCTCGCAACCATCTCTTGGCCACGTTCCATGATATTGATTCTGTTAACGCCTTCTTGCTGTGAAGCCATTACTCTTCGTCCTCATCCCAGTCCATATCCTCTTCGAGTTCATTGTCAATCATTTCATTGATGTCCTCGATGAGGGACTGTTCCTTTTCGTGAAGTTTATCCAGTTTTTCCAATTTCTTTTTAATTTTTTCCAAAACTTTTTTCATTAGAATACCCCTTTAAACTTGGTGCCTCTTATCGCTGCACCAGTACCTCTGGATTTCTTAGAAGAGGATGATTTCTTTTTATCAGCACTTCCGCCTTTATTCATCTTAACATATCCGCCTTTAGCTTTAAAAAGTTTTTTTCCAATCCATGATTCGCCAGTAAGCCCATAGT
>LULS01000226.1_pt1 | contig 14856 bp, 15 predicted proteins | sample 728101 | NCBI WGS metagenome assembly LULS01 (sample SAMN03860283, study PRJNA289734) | marine metagenome | biome: seawater column; feature: ocean; material: water; isolation source: Red Sea water column Station 108 - depth 200m | place: Saudi Arabia: Red Sea | collected 2011-10-15 | depth 200 m | reverse complement strand
AAGCAAAATCTCTTACAGGAATTATGACAAAGTTACATCAATGTAAATATAGATTTGGATTAACAGGAACACTAGATGGAACACAGACACATAGATTAGTTTTAGAAGGTTTATTTGGTGGTGTAGAAAAGGTTACATCAACAAAAGATTTAATAGAAAGTAAAACTCTTGCAAACTTAAATATCAATTGTGTTGTATTAAAACATTCTGATAAAGAATGTGAAAAAGTAAAAGGATATAGTTATGCAGAAGAAATCAGTTATTTGGCTCTATGCAATGATCGTAATAATTTTATTACTAATCTTTGTAATAAGTTAAATGGAAATACATTATGTTTATTTCAGTTAGTAGAAAAACATGGAGTTACTTTATATAATTTAATGAAAGACTTTGATAGAAAAGTGTTTTTTGTTTATGGTGGAACAGATACAAAAACAAGAGAAGAAATACGGAGTATAACAGAGAATGAAAAAAATGCAATCATTATTGCATCTTACGGAACATTTAGTACAGGTATTAATATTCGTAATCTTCACAACATCGTGTTCGCTTCACCAAGCAAAAGTAGAATACGAGTTCTCCAAAGTATCGGCAGAGGCCTCCGTAAAAGTGAAAATAAAAATTCCATTGAATTGTTTGATTTGTCAGATGATTTATCCTACAAAGAAAGACCAAACTTCACATTAACACACTTCAACGAAAGACTAAATATTTATAATGAAGAACAATTCAATTATAAAATAGATAGGATAAGACTATGACAGGCTATCAAGTATTAAAATTAATGAGTGGAGATGATGTTATATGTAATGTTGTGTCTGATGTTGAAAATAAATTAAAAATCTCTGACCCACTTAATGGATACAACCATATTCAGATGAAGATTTCTTTTATCTAGATAAATCTTCTGTTATTTTAATAGCACCAGCATCAATTGGATTGAGTAAATATTATGAATATGTTTTAAAAACTTTAAACAGAGTAATACTAAAAGATAATAGAGAAAGTTTTACAGAAAAAATACAACCAAAAGAAACAGAAGATAATATGATTATTGATGACGATGTTGAAGAAAATGAATTATTAGAACAAATGTCAGATACGCTTAATACTAAAAAAACATTACATTAATATTATATTTATTACCTCAAGGTAATTATACACACAAATTCACACTTATCAAGTAAAAAAATAATAAAAAAATAGTTGACTTTACTTAGAGTTTGATGTAAGATATTATCTTAACATATATTAAGATTCTAAGGAGAGCCAATGGCAAGAAAGAAAAGCGCTCACTATGTTGACAATAAAGTATTTCTAGAAGCGATGAAACAATGGAAAGAACAATGTAGAGAAGCAGAAGCTGTCGGAGATAGTGCGCCACGAATTTCTAATTATATTGGTGAATGTTTTTTAAAGATAGCAAATGGTTTATCTCATAGGCCTAATTTTATTAATTACACATATAAAGAGGATATGATTTCTGATGGTATTGAAAATTGTCTACAATATATACATAACTTTAATCCAGAAAAATCAAACAATCCATTTGCGTATTTTACACAAATAATATATTATGCATTTATAAGAAGAATACAAAGAGAGAAAAAACAAACTCATGTTAAGCATAGAATAATTGCTAAACAAGATTTCACATCATATGTAACAATGGAAGGTGATGATTCTAATTATTATGTAGGTGGATTCGATCCTAACATAATGTTACCAGAAGAAGATGTATACAAACCTAAGAAAAAACCAAAACAAACTAAAACTGAAGGCTTAGAAAATTTTATGGAGAAAAAAGATTGAAAATTGCTATAATCACTGATACACATTTTGGTGCTCGTAATGATAATACGAATTTTAATGATTATTTTTATCAATTCTATGAAGGGCAATTCTTTCCTTTTTTACAACAAAATAATATAAAGACAGTAATTCATTTAGGCGATGTAATGGATAGACGAAAGTTTATATCCTATCGTATTGCAAAAGATTTTCGTGAAAGATTTATTTTACCATTTAATCATTTGGGAATACAATTACATATGTTGGTGGGTAATCATGATATCTTTTTCAAAAATACCAATGATGTAAATTCGTTAACAGAATTACTTGGTGCTAGATTTAATAATATACATTTATATGCAGAAGCTCAAGAAGTAACCTTTGATGGATTACCTATACTGTTTATGCCTTGGATTAATTCTACAAATTACATATATTCAATGGGTATGATTGATGAAACTAAAGCTGATATTTGTATGGGTCATTTAGATATTAATGGATTTGCAATGAATAAAGGTCAAATACTTGCAGAACATGGATATGATAAAAGTACTTTCAGAAGATTTGATACAGTAATGAGTGGACACTTTCATCACAAATCAGATGATGGACAAATATTTTATTTGGGAACACCTTATGAGATATATTGGAATGATTATAACGACCCAAAAGGTTTTCATGTATTTGATACAGAAACAAGAGAACTTACAAGAATAGAAAATAAGTTGACAATCTTTGATAAAATATGGTATGATGATACAGAGAATAATTATGAGAATGTTGATGTAAGAAAGTATGATAAGAAGTATATAAAACTTATTGTAGTTAATAAAAAAGATTTGTATCAGTTTGATAGGTTTGTTGATGATTTATTAAGGGCTGATACACATGAAGTAAAAATTATTGAGGACTTTTCTGATTTAGATGCAAGTACTGTATCTGATGATATAGTAGAAAATTCTGAAGATACAATGACATTATTGAATAAGTATGTTGATGAACTTCAAGTGAATTTAGATAAACCTAGATTAAAAAATACAATGAAATCTTTGTATACGGAAGCACAAGACTTAGAAATATGATTATAAAACCAGTTGACTGGCGTGTTGGAACATTATTCTTTCAATCACGACATTATTCAGCTGTTGTACCCAGATTAACTAAACATTGGTTGGGTGCATATGTTGATGAAGAATTAAAAGGTATACTCACTTTAGGTTGGGGTACAAATCCTATGGGAACAATTAAGAAAATGTTTTCAGATTTGACTACCGAAGATTATTATGAAATAGGAAAAATGTGTATGGACGATTCTATGCTTCGTAATTCTGAATCCCAACTTCTTTCCAAAACAATTCAATGGATAAAAGATAACACCCCAAAAATAAAATATCTTTACACATGGGCAGATGGTATTGTAGGCAAGCCTGGTTATGTTTATCAATCTGCAAACTTTTTATATGGTGGGTTTATTTGGAGTGATGTATATGTATCTGAAACTGGTGAAAAGGTTCATTTTAGAACAATACAAAGAAAAATGAAAAAAGAAATGAATCGATATGATACAAAATATGGGCCAAGACCAAATGATAAAAAAATGGGTGAACTTGGTTTTAGTAGAGTTTGGGGTAAACAATTTCGTTACATATATCCTATGAATAAAACATATAGAAAGAATTTAAAAAAGTCTAATATGGAATGGACTCTTAATTATCCAAAGGATAAAGATTTACAATGGAAAATTAAAAGGCCAGGTGAAACTGAATATGAACTAACAAACACTATACCTTATGATTATAAGAAAGATAGTTTAAAACATAATGCTAGTAATGTAAATAAAGTTTCTGACAAATATGGAACTGGAAATTTGGAGTCGTTTTTTTGATAATATTTAAATCGGTGAAGTGGAAGAATTTTCTTTCCACAGGAAATACTTTTATAGAAATACAACTGGATAGAAATCCTACAACACTTATTATAGGTGAGAATGGTGCTGGTAAATCAACAATACTTGACGCAATGTGTTTTGTATTATTTGGTAAACCATTTAGAGTAATTAATAAATCACAATTAGTTAATTCTGTGAATACTCGTGAAACAATTGTTGAAATAGAATTTAAAGTTAGAACAAGAGATTATAAAGTCATAAGAGGTATCAAGCCTAATAAGTTTGAAATATATTGTAATGATAAATTAGTCAATCAAGATGCAAACTCCAGAGATTATCAGAAGTATCTAGAACAAAATATTCTTAAATTAAATTATCGTAGTTTTACACAAGTAGTAATTCTTGGAAGTTCTACCTTTATTCCTTTTATGCAATTAAGAGCTAAACATAGGAGAGAGGTAGTTGAAGAAATATTAGATATTAAAATATTCTCACTAATGATGATGATTCTTAAAAACAATCTAAAAGATTTAACAGAAGATTTAAGAGATATAGATTATCAACACGAGCTTACATCTGAAAAAATAGGACTACAAGAAAATTATATTGATGATTTAAAAAAGAATAAAGATAAAATTATAAAAAATAAGACTACATTACTTGAAGGAAATCAAGAAGAAATATTTAACAAAACAAAACAAAGAGAAGAATTAAAAACTGAAAATGAATCTTTATTGAATGATATAAATGATAAAGTTGAAACAGAAAATAGATTAAAGAAGTTAAATAACATTCGTTCCACACTTGTAGAAAAACATAAACATCATTCTAGTAGAATAGAATTTTTTAATAATAATGATGATTGTCCAGAATGTCAACAACACATTGATGAAGAATTTAAATTAAAGATGATTGAAGGTAAACATAAAGATGTGGAAAATTTAATAAAAGGAATGAAAGATTTAAAAATTGAATTAGATACCACAAACGATAGAGTAAAAGAAATAAAATCTATTACAGAAAATATCAGAAGTAATGATGTTACGATTGCACAGATAATTAGTTCTATTACACAACTTGAAAAATTTAATACACAATTAGAAACTGAAATACAATCATTTGAAAAAGGTGATGTTGGTAAATCGGATAAAGATAAACTAAAAGAATTACAAAAGAATTTAGAAACAATTGAAGAAAAAAGAAAGAAATTAAAAGAAGATAAAACTTATGCAGAAGCAGCTAGGGCTATGTTACAAGATACTGGTATCAAAACAAAAATTATAAAACAATATCTTCCAATAATGAATAAACTAATTAATACCTACTTGACATCTATGGAGTTTTATGTTAACTTTACATTAAACGAAAACTTTGAAGAAACAATTAAATCTAGATTTAGAGATGAATTTACTTATGCGTCATTTAGTGAAGGTGAGAAGATGAGAATCGACCTTGCATTATTGTTTACTTGGAGAGCCATTGCAAAGATGAAGAACTCTACAAATACCAATCTACTAATACTAGATGAGATATTTGATAGTTCGTTAGACGGAACAGGAACAGATGAGTTTCTAAAGATTTTAAATACTCTTGCAAAAGAGAATGTGTTTGTAATTAGTCATAAAGGCGATACACTTTATGATAAATTCAGAAGTGTTATTAAATTTGAAAAGGTGAAAAATTTTAGTCATGTTACTACTTAATGGAGATTGCATTGAAGAAATGCAGAAACTTATAGATGATGGAGTTTCAGTTGATTCTATTGTTACAGACCCACCCTATCATCTAACATCAATTACAGAACGATTTGGTAAAGAAGGCTCTGCCCCAGCACAACATGGAACAGATGGTGCATTTGCAAGAGCATCAAAAGGTTTCATGGGAAAAGAATGGGACGGAGGCGATATTGCATTTCGTAAAGAAACTTGGGAACTTGCATACAAACTGTTAAAGCCAGGTGGACATTTACTTGCATTTTCTGGTAGTCGAACATATCATAGAATGGCAGTTGCAATAGAAGATGCTGGATTTGATATTCGTGACCAGATTATGTGGTTATATGGAAGTGGGTTTCCTAAATCACATAACATTGGTAAAGCAGTTGATGCGATAGAAAAAACTGGTAAGTCAAATCCAAAAGCATTAAGAGAAACAAGAATGGGTGATGATTACGAACCCACTGGCCAAGAGGATTATGTAAAAGGTAGAATGTTTAGTTCTGACATAGAAAATGACGACCATGAACATGAAGTAAATAATGATTGGGAAGGTTGGGGAACTGCATTAAAACCAGCACACGAACCTATTGTGATGGCAAGAAAACCAATATCAGAAAAATCCATTGCAGATAATGTATTGAAACATGGAACTGGTGCAATCAATATTGATGCCTGTAGAGTAGAAGGTGATGATACTGGTGCAGAAAGAAAAAAGGTAGTTCGTAAATCTAGAAGTGAAGATGGAGTATGGACAAATGAAAACTCTGGTATGAAAGCAGAGGGAACAGAATTTGCAGATGCAGACCCAAGAGGTAGATTTCCAGCAAATGTTATGCATAATGGATTAGAAGAAGATTGGGCGAGATACTTCTATTGTGCTAAAACATCAAAGTCTGAAAAAGGTAAAGATAACAATCACCCAACTGTAAAACCAGTTGAACTAATGAAGTATCTATGTAGAATGGTTACACCAAAAGGTGGCACAGTATTAGATATTTTTATGGGTAGTGGTTCTACTGGAATGGCTGCAAAAGACGAAGGATTTGATTTCATAGGTATCGAAAAAGATAAAGAGTATTTTCAAATTGCAGAACAAAGAATAAAAGTAACAGCACCATTATCGGAGTTTATGAAATGAAAATTGTAGGTATATCAGAAGGTATGCATGATGCAGCTCTGTCCGTTATAGATGATACAGAGATTATATATGCATCTCATAGTGAAAGATACAGCAGAATTAAAAATGATAAGTGGGTTCATAAGAGTCAATGGAAACTTACTAAAGATGCAGACACAGTTGCATATTATGAAAAACCATTCTGGAAAAATACAAGAAGATTGTATTCTGGACGCAGTTGGAAAAAAACAACAACAGAGTATGATATAAGTTTCAGACACCACGAATCTCATGCGGCTGCTGGTTATTATACAGCACCCTTTGATGATTGTAATATATTAGTGATTGATGCAATTGGTGAATGGGATACTGTTTCTATCTGGGAAGGTAAGGATAATGAACTTGATGAATATATTACAATGGGCATGGCTGCATTTGGTCATAGAACTTATAATATAGATGAATTACTTTGGCAAAATAATCAATGGGGTGTTGGTGATTTATTACCCAATGCAAATAATGAAGATTTAGCATTATCTATTCAAATTCTTTATGAGAAAAAATTTTTAGAACTTGTAAGAATGTGTCCAAAGAAAAATTTAATTCTTATGGGTGGGTGTGCATTGAACTGTCTTGCAAATAGTAAGATATATGGTAAGAACATATGGATAATGCCTTCGCCTGGCGATGCTGGTAGTTCTTTAGGTGCAGCTGCATTGGTGCATAAAAAGAAATTAAATTGGAAACACCCATATCTTGGCTATAGAATACAAGGAAGGGTAAATCCAAAAGAAGTAGTAAAAGAGTTATTAAAAAATAAAGTATGTGGTATTGCAAATGGTAGAGCAGAGTTTGGGCCTAGGGCATTAGGTAATCGTTCTTTATTAGGTGATCCAAGATATGATATAAAAGATACTGTAAACAATATTAAACAAAGACAAAAATTTAGACCCTTCGCACCAGCAATATTAGAAGAATATGCAAAAGAATATTTTAGAGGGCCTATGAATCGTTATATGCAATTTGTAGCAAAAGCAAAACATGATTATAAATCGGTAACTCATGTAGACGGAACTGCAAGAGTTCAATTGGTAGAGAAAGATAATGTGTCTGTATTAAGACCAATATTAGAAGAATGGTATGAAAAGACTGGTGTTCCTATGTTGTTAAATACTTCACTAAATATTAAAGGTGAACCGATTGTGAACGATAAAAAAGACGCAAAGAATTTTATGGAAAAGTATAATGTTCGAGTTTTTTAAAAAAAAGAAATTAATTGTTGCTGGTTGTAGTTATGTTGATGATTATGCAAAGACTCAAAATATAAAACCTTTTCCTATATGGCCAGATTTACTTGCAGATAGACTTGGTATGGAATGTATCAATCTTGGTAAATGTGCGGCTGGTAACAAAGAAATATTCAGTAAAATAACAGATACAATAACCAATGAAAAGAACATTGGATTAGTAATTCCAATGTGGAGTGAATTTCAAAGAGTATCTTTTTATGTTGACCATGAAAGGTCGTGGAAAAGTTTTCACCCAGATAGAGATTTTCTAAATGCAGAATGGACAGATAAATTTCATAAAGGAATGAGTGGTGTTAATGCAATAGTTGATAATCCTTTAAAGAAAAAAATGCCATATCGTGTAAGTAAAGAATTAAGAATCTTTGGTTTAGATGGTATAATATCTGGAACAGAAGATTCAATAAGATTTATGTATTCTTTTCAAAATATTTGTGAAAATATGAATGTAAAATATTTACAAATACAAGGCCCAATGCCTATCATGTGGAAAGAAAGTAATAAACTTCACAAAGAATTATGCAGAGCTATTATTAATAGTTCATATCTAGATAAAATGAATAAGAAAACATTTATTGGTTGGCCTATAATGAGAGAGATTGGTGGAAAATCTGTTGATACAATATTTGATAATTTTGATTCCAATAGGAAAAAATTTAGATTAAGTGAAGAAGATACACACCCCAATAAAGCAGGACATAAAATTATAAGTGAGTATTTGTATGATAAGTATAAAAAGATTTATTCTTAAAATAAGATTATTCTTTTCTACATTCTTTATTAGAAATCGTAAAGAGCGTGGATTTGTTTATGAACTTGAGGATATTAAAAAACTTCCAGCCAAAGAACAAGGTAAAGCTGTTCAAAAGGATTGGAACAAATATATGGAAGAAAATTAATGAAAATTTGGTTTAGAAAATTAAAATTACATATAAAACTTTTTTTGTCAACTTTTAAAAAAAAGAAAAATAAAGATGATTATGGAAATGATGTCTACCCCCATTGATGAACAAGTTTTAAACTTTTACAAAACACTTCCTTTTAATTTTAAAGGTAGTATAGAAAATCATGCACTTGGTGTAATGAAAAGAAAAAGTTATGGTGAAAACTTAGAACCATTATTAAACAAAGGTACAAAGGTATTAGAAGTTGGTTGTGGTGCTGGTTGGTTTAGTAATGGTATTGCATATCATTATAAATGTGATGTTACTGCCTTTGATTTTAATCCAGTAGTTATAGAAAGAGCTAAAGAAGTTAGAGATTATCTAGGGTTATCTGTAGATTATTTTGTTGAAGATCTCTTTGATTATGAACCTAAAGAATTAGCAGATGTCGTAGTATCTATTGGAGTGTTACATCACACCATAGACCCTTTAAATGCAACTAAACTGATATCTGAATTTATTAAGAGGGGTGGACATATGTATCTGGGATTGTACCACAAATATGGAAGAAAACCATTTTTAGATCATTTTAAACAATTACAAAAAGATGGTTTATCAGAAGATGAATTATTTAATGAATATTGTAAATTAGATAAAAGAATTACTGATAAGACACATTTACGCTCTTGGTTTAAAGACCAAGTATTACACCCACATGAAAATCAATATACATTCAAAGAAATGAAAGAATTATTAGGCACTTTAGATATGACGATAGAATATAGTTCAATTGAGGGTGATGAAAAGAAATACGAAACTATTGCAAAGCAGAAATTAAAAGAGAGTTCATATTGGCCTGGTTTCTTTAATATACTTGCGAGGAAGAATTGAAAAAACTATTAACATTTGGTTGCAGTTATACAGACCAAAACTATATAAAACTTACAGCAAGACATAAAGAGATATCAAAAGATTTAATAGACCACAATGGTATTATGACAGGCCCATTTCCATTTTGGCCACAATTACTTACAAAGAAACTAGGTATGCAAAATATTAATTATGCACAATGTGGTATAGGTAATAATGGTATTTTTAGTTTATTTCTAGATAATATTATGAATCAAAAAGATATTGGTTTAGTAATTATCATGTGGTCAGAATTTTTGAGAATAAGTTTTGAAAAGAAGAGCAATACGCCATTTGCAAGGACTCGTGAGTGGTGGAAGTTAAATATTAATGCAAATATAAAAGGTAAGAATAATCATTTAAGAAAGCCACAATTAGAAGTAAGTGAAATATTAGATAAATATGATTTGATATCATTAGATTCTTTGACAAGAAATTCTATAAGATTTTTCTTGACTGCACAACAAATCTGTGATAGCAAAAACATACGATTCGTTCAAGTAATGGGTATGCCACCAACAAGAAAGTCTTTTGAAGAAAGTGCTTGTAAAACATTAATTGATAGTCCATTATATGATGAAATAAACGAATCATTTATAGGGTGGCCAATTTTTCCACAAATTGATGGATTTTCATGTGGAAGTAAACTTTATGACCTTGATCCAAACAGAGAGAAATATTTTATTAATTATGATAATGTACACCCAAATAAAAAAGGACAAGAGTTCATAACGGAATTATTATATAAAGAGGTAACAAAAAATGTCAGTATTTAAATTATTAGAATCAGACAATGCAGCTTTACAAGTTAAATTAGAAGATTGTAATTCAGAACTAAATCGTGAAGAAATAAAGAATAATCTAATAGATACCATGAAAGCATATGAAGGTATTGGATTATCTGCGAATCAGATAGGTGTACTTGAAAGAGTATTTGTAATGTATGATACAACTACATTAGAGATGCCTGAAAAAGAAGTTATTGCGTGTTTTAATCCTAAAATTGTATCTGAATCAACTAATAAAGTGTTAATTAATGAAGGTTGTTTGACTTATCCAGGCTTATGGTTAAAGGTAAGTCGTCCAGAATCTATTGGTGTTGAATATGAAGATGAAAATGGTAAGGTAATAAAAGATAATTTAAGTGGACTTCAATGTCGTATATTCCAACACGAATATGATCATATGGAAGGTTCAGATTTTACAAAAAAAGTAAGTAAATTAAAGTTAGATTTGGCTCTTAAAAAACAAAAGAAAATGGACGATTTAGCACAGAAGTTAAAGAAGAAAACAGAAGAAAGATTAGAGAGAGATAGACAGAATCAAATACTTATGTCATAATGGGGTCATAGCTCAGTAGGGAGAGCGCCTGCTTTGCAAGCAGGAGGTCGTGGGTTCGATTCCCTCTGGCTCCACCAAAACGAATCGATTCGTTTTTTTCCATTTTATCATCTATATTCATAGAAAAAAAACCCAATAAAATCAACACTTTATAAGGAGACTTGACAAACTATACTATATTTGGTAGTATTAATTGTAATCAAGTGATGAGGATTAAATGAAAAATAAGTCAATAATTGCAAAACTTCTTTCAGAAGAAGATATTTTTGTAGTAAATAAACAGACAAAAACAGCTGCTTTCAATGTGGAAACTAGAGAGTTGGTTCTTCCTATATGGAAAGATGAGATGTCTAATGAGGTTGCAGATTTATTTGTATGCCATGAAATAGGTCATGCGTTGTATACATCTAAAGAGATGTTACATAAAATGATTGAAAGAAAACTTGATAAAAGTTATGTGAATGTAATAGAAGACGCTAGAATTGAAAAAATGGTTCAAGAGAAATATCTTGGAACTAAATCTGTTTTCAAAAGAGGCTATAATGAATTAGTTGTAAAAGATTTCTTTGGAACTAAAGGTAAGAATTTATTAGATTTAAATTTAATTGATAGAATTAATATTCATTTTAAAGGTATGGATAATGTTCCATTCCATGATGCAGAAAAAATTTGGGTTGAAAAAGTTGCAAATGTAAAAACTGAAGATGAGGTTTTAAATCTTGCTGAAGAACTTGCAAAGTATATAGAAGAAAATGAAGAATCTCAAGAACAAAATTCTGAAGATGATAAAAATGATAAGAATGATGAAGTTGGAACTAATAAGAGTTCTTCTGGTGGTTCTGATGAAAATGAAGAACAAGGCTCTGGTTCTTCTGGTGGTTCTGATGAAAATGATGAGAACGGAGAAGAAGAAAATAATTCTGATGAAGGTTCTGATGAGGAAGTTGAAAATTCTGATGAAAAAACAGAAGAAAGTTCTAGTGGAACTGGTATTAAAGGTGGAGATAATTATAAACATTCTGCCAAAACTGACATAAGTTTCAATGATAAAATGGAAAAATCTAGAGATTTAGATGCGAAAGATAGATTTTATTCCAGAATTCCTAAAGTTAAACTTGAGAATGTAATTATTTCTAATAAAACAGTTATGGAAATATGTAAAAAAAATTATGGGAAAGAAACAATAGGTAGTGGTGAAGCTAAATTTTACAATAAAACTAAACAAGAAGTTGAAAAATTTCAACAAGATAGTAAAAAAGTTATTTCCTACATGGTTAAAGAATTTGAAATGAAAAAAGCTGCAGACCAATATGCAAGGGCATCTACTTCTAAAACTGGTGTTCTTGATATGGGTTCTTTACATACTTACAAATATAATGATGATTTATTTCTAAAGGTAACTTCGTTGCCTGGAGCTACTAATCATGGTATGGTTATGTTCTTAGATTGGTCTGGTTCAATGGCTCCTAATTTTACTCAAACATTAAAACAATTATATAATTTAGTATGGTTCTGCGATAGAGTAAAAATTCCTTATGTTGTTTATGCATTTACTGACCGATATGCTAAAATTGCTAGTGAATATGATGAAAATAAAGAGAATAAATCACAAGATTTTACTAAAGGTAGTGATGTGTGTATCGAAGATGTAAGACTTCTTGAAATGTTTTCAAGTAATATGAATAAAAAAGAAACAGCTGAAATGATGCATTATACACACATGATGGGTGAGTACTATATTGGTTATAGAAATTGGAGAGAAGATGGTTATCCTATTTCTCCTCCTAGAAAGTTTGAATTAGGTGGAACGCCTCTTAATGCCGCTATTATTGCTGCTATGGATATACTTCCAGAGTTTAAAAAGAATACAATGGTTCAAAAAGTAAATGCAGTATTTCTAACTGATGGTGAAAGTTTCAATCTTGATCATACTTGTAGTGGTTCATATACTAATTCATATGAGGGAATTGCAGTGATAACTGACCCTGCTACAAACGAAACAGTTATTCAAGATGAAAAAGAAAAAAATAATAGTAGAAACAGATATTATGGAAATGATAGATGCGAAACTCAAACAACTATGTTACTTAAATTACTTAAAAAAAGAGTTTATGATATGAATATTCTAGGGTTCTTTGTTGCTGGTTCTGGTAAAAGGGGTATTGTGAAAAGAGATATAATATGTTGGAAAATGGGAATTAATGAATATGCTGAAACAGATAAATTAAAAGAATATCAAAAAACATTGAGAAAAGATAAGGTTCTTGTTTGTAAATCTCAAGGGTATGATGAGTATTATATTCTACCTACAGTGCCTAAAGATGATGAAGAAGAAGAACAAGGATTACAAGTTAAAGAAGGTGCTAAAACTGGAGAATTAAAAAGAGCCTTCGCAAAGTTTTCAAGTAGTAAAACTTTAAATAGACAATTATTAAACAAGTTTATTGAAAAAGTTGCATAAAGTACTTGACAAACTATGGTACATTTGGTACTATAATAATAGATGATGATTCGTAATAATAATAACAACTTGAGAGGTGAAAATGAAAGCAAAAGACAAGTTTCTAATTGAAGCTACTAAAATTTATGGTAGTGAATCAATCATAACGGAAAGTGAAGCCAGAGAGGTTTTAAGTAATCTCGGAATTTCTGGTTTTGGTATAGGGCATTTAAAACAGGCTGGTATGTCTGTTGGTAATGATAAAATTAAATTAAAACCCATTGATGTTTCAGAAAGTGATAATGTCAATGTTGTTCAAACTAATGTTGTCAATGAAGTTAAAGAAGTTGCTCAAGATAATGCAAGTGTGAATTTGATGATGAGTAGTGATATCGAAAATCTAGTTCCTAGTAAATTTGAAGGATTTGTTGCGTGGGGTCATCATTCCACAATCAAACAAATCGTTAAGTCTGGAATATTCTATCCAGTTTTTGTTACTGGATTATCTGGTAATGGTAAAACTCTGATGATTGAACAAATTCATGCTGAATTAAAAAAAGAACTTATTAGGGTTAACATTACAATCGAAACTGACGAAGATGATTTACTTGGTGGTTTCAGATTGGTAAATGGAGAAACAAAGTTTGTTCCTGGCCCTGTCATTGAAGCAATGACTAGAGGTTGCACTTTACTTCTTGATGAGTGTGATTTAGGTTCTAATAAATTAATGTGTTTACAGCCAGTTCTTGAAGGTAAAGGTGTTTATCTTAAAAAAGTAAATAAGTGGGTAACGCCTAAAAATGGTTTCAATGTAATGGCTACTGCCAATACTAAAGGTAAAGGTTCAGAAGATGGAAGGTTCATTGGAACTAACATTTTAAATGAGGCTTTCCTTGAAAGATTTGCAGTAACAATCGAACAACCATACGCTTCAAATACAGTTGAAAAAAAGATTGTTCTTGGTTCAATGAAGAAGTATGGTAAGGTTGATGAAAAGTTTGCAGAAAACTTAGTTACTTGGGCTGAAGTGATTAGAAAAACATTCTATGATGGTGGAGTTGATGAAGTGATATCAACAAGAAGGCTTGACCACATAGTTAAGGCCTTCGCAATCTTTGGAGATAAAATGAAATCTCTAGACCTTTGCGTTGCAAGGTTTGATGAGGATACCAAAGTTTCATTCTTGGATTTATATTCCAAGATTGATGCTGGAGTTGACCCTCTTGCAGAAGAAAAATCTGAAGATGAAGTTGAGAAAGAAATAGTTGATGATCAAACTAATGTCTAAATAGAGTTAGTAGTTTTTTGAGGGTGCCCCCAGTTTTTCTACTTTAAAAAAAGAACTGAAATTGCATGAGGTTTTGATAGTTTCCTCTTGAAAATAAAAAACTATCTTTTTTTTAAAAAAGGCTTGAAATTTTTATAATGAATAACCATATATATAATAGGACTCCTAAAAAG
>LULS01000477.1_pt1 | contig 14887 bp, 8 predicted proteins | sample 728101 | NCBI WGS metagenome assembly LULS01 (sample SAMN03860283, study PRJNA289734) | marine metagenome | biome: seawater column; feature: ocean; material: water; isolation source: Red Sea water column Station 108 - depth 200m | place: Saudi Arabia: Red Sea | collected 2011-10-15 | depth 200 m | reverse complement strand
GTACGTCCTCCCTCAGAAACTGTTATTTGCTCTCCTGCATCAATAATTGCCTGGTTCAAAGCTACTGAACCACTGTGAATGGCACGAGTGGCTGCCGTCCTGATGAGAATGCCGTACCCTCCCGGACCTGAAGAGTGTGCTTCAGTCCCGGCTCCAATGAACTCCAAATTATCGCCGGTTGTCACACCATTTCCTGCCCGGCTTCCGTCCAGTAAAATGTTATGTCCATATGAAGTACTACCGGCAATTCTGTTGATTTGTTCCAGAATGTTTTCAATTTCCTGCTGATCAGCTTCGAGCATATTTTTATCATTGACGCCCTCGTTTCCTGCGTGAACAGCAACCTGACGTGCCTGAATCAGTGCACGGCTGACTTCATCCAGCGCGGCTTCCGCGGTTTGCATTAGTGAAACAGCCATCTCTGAGTTGTCAATCGCCTGACTCAAACCTGCAGACTGCGCTCGCAGATTTTCTGAAATTTGCAGTTGTGCCGGACCATCCGCCGCACGATTAATTTTTAAGCCTGAAGAAAGTTTCTCCATGGTTTTTGCTTGAGCATTAGAATTATTTATTACGCTCCTGTGAGTGTTTATCGCACTCATATTATGATTTACTCGTAAAGACATAGTGTCCTCCTTGATACATGTTAACGATTCTCACTCCTTGTGAGATTCAATTTATTCCTTTAAGACAATACATCCATGTATTTCCCGCAGGCTCCCTCATCTGTGAAAACAAGGGGGTTACCTGACTGATAGAGACCATTCCCTAACCAGCGGTAAAAAAACTTAATTATGTTTGTATTTACTTGAATTATTTAACCTTGTTTACTCTAAAACCTGTTTTAGAATTCAAGTATTTAATTAAGTCAGAATCCAACTTCATAATTTGTTCAGATTTAACTGTTACAATTCAGCTGGAAGAAATTTTATTTTAATGTAATTGTTTTCAATTACATTTCCTGTTAGTGTTCTTTCAAAGCAACAGAGAAAAGTGATAAAGACTCTCTTTATAATCTTTTAATTAGACATTGCTTTTTTTTGTTTCTTAAGAACACAAATTCTAATAAATTGATGAAATATATCAGCTCTTCAATGAGAAAAAGTTTTATAATAGATCCTTCCTGGATCAAAAAAATTTCTAAACATATTCCAACAATACTTTTCATCTCAAAAAATATCTTGAGCGAAAAAATGTTTGTTCAAATATTCCCGTAAAATATTTTCGGAAATATGATTAACAGTTATAAAAGATCGTAGAACAAATTATTTTTTTACAAATATAAGTTCCGTAATCCTGAGCGCAGCCGGTTTTGCCGTCTGCTCTCACAATTACGGTACGTAATCGATAAAAACCAAATCAGCTGCTTTTCGCTGAAGTCTTCCATGATTCCAGCGAAATGCTACGTCATCATCATCAAATCCTTGTGGGGATCAGACGAACCTGAATCAGCTCTCTAGCCGTTGATCAATTTCAAAACGGCCATTGGAGTCTGATTTGCCTGTGCCAGCATTGCTGTGCTGGATTCTACTAAAATTTGATTTCGTGCGAATGCTGACATTTCTTCAGCCATATCTGCGTCACGAATAATCGATTCAGCATTGGTAACGTTTTCATGCGCGTTCCTTAAATAATTAAGATTACTTTCCAGGTCATTTTTCTGGAATGCTCCCATTTTCCCTCTGAATGATGTAATTTCTTCTATTGCCTTATCAATGATCATAATGGCGTCCTGTGCTTTACTGGCTTCAGTCAGTTCAACATCATTCAATGAGCGAAATCCGGAATCATTGGTCACTCCATTGCCTAGTTTTTTACTGTTAATGCTCCGTAATGAGAAACTAGTTGATTGATCTACATTTGGTCCAACGTGAAATACCAATGAGTTTTGCGATAACGTAACCGAGCCGGCATATTTTCCGGGAGGCGGTGCGCTTTCTCCTGTATAACGTATTTTCAGTCCGGAAACTTTTGTCGGCAGACTTCCGGTCAATATCTGTCCTTTCCCAAGTCCCAACTCTCCACCGATAAATCCGGCCACAGCCGTATTCCTTATGCCTGAAATTTAATAATTGCGGCGCGTCTGGATTTGTCGCACTTCCGGGGATCCGAACCATTTCTATGTTCATTCCGGACTCAATAACTGCTTTTTCAAGTCTGTTCATCGTTGTTTCAACGCTTTCACCCGCGATGGTTTCAAAATTCAACGATATTCCGCCTTCCGAAAAAGTTAGCTGTTCACCGGCATCTATGATTGCCTGCGTCAATGGCACTGTGCCCCTTACGGATGAACGTGTGGCTGCTTCCCTGATTTCCACTTGATAACCTCCCACAGGGGAAGACTGTGTTTTTTCTGTCGCACTGATAAATTCCAGATGATCTCCTGCCGCAACGCCGTTTGCTCCCATGCTGCCGTCCAGAATGGCTTTTTTTCCATAATTGGCAATGCTCGCAATTCGGTCAATTGTATGTAAAGTATCTTCAAATTCCTGTTGATTAGCGGCCATCATGGATTCATCATTCACTGCTTCATTAGCAGAACTGATCGCAAGTTGCCGAGCATTAATCAGTGTGCGATTAACTTCTTCCAAAGCTCCTTCAGCTGTTTGCAGCATTGTTATACCTGTTTCAGAGTTATCAATGGCCTGCCGAAGACCCGCAATCTGTGCCCTCATCCTTTCGGAGATGATTAGGCCCGCAGGGGAATCGGCACCGCGATTGATTTTCAATCCGGACGAAAGCCGTTCTAAATTTTTGTTTTGAACCTCAGTGTTTCTTGTCAGGTTCCTGTGCGAATTTATCGCAGCAATATTATGATTTATACGTAAAGGCATGAGCCCCCTTTCAATTTGATTGATGATGAACGTCAAATAAACGAAAAAGTCTTTGCCATCCTGGCTTTAACTTTGTCGTTCTGTCGTTTATAAAACGACTGTTCCCGCAGATGTATATTTCAACGGAAAAATGTGTTCCTTTCCCAGCTGATTTCTATGTGCTGGAATCGAACAGTAAATAACTTAAATAGTGTAATAAAAAATATATTTATATTACATAATTTAGAACATTAACTTGCTTTCTGATGATAACAACAGCACAATAATCTGCTGTCGGATCATCAGAATAATTAATTTGTCTGAGTAATAATTATATCAAAACCGTAAAATACCAAAGTTTCTACATCACATGTCATTTCCGCTTTCTCTGGAATGACAACTTTTTACAATTTCATCAATTATAATTTACAGTCAGAATATTTCAGGGTTAAGCAAACAATTCATGCTGTTTTCATTTTTTATAATCAGACTTATATATTTAATTAATACTTTTAAGTATCACTTCAGTAATGAGAGCACAGTTTTATGATTTTGATGTGCCTGTGCCATAGAAGATTGACCTGAATCTTCTGATATTCTGTTTTTTGTCTGTTCTGCCAAAACCTGTACATTCTGTCCAATTACAGGATTTTGATTAGTAAATAATATACTTCCGTATTCTTCCTGTAAGTCTTTTATTTTATTTTTAAAAGTTTCATAACAAATGGATTCGACCTTATCTTTGACTACGGATATTTCTTTCATACTTTTTTCAAGTACAGAGATTGAGTCTTTGATTTTTTGCCCACTCAAAATATTAATTTCCTGCAAGGACTTAAATCCGGAAACATTTTCAATCTCCATCCCCAGGGATGAGGCATGCATGTTTCTCAGACTTAACTGTTGAACTTGAGACGTATTATTCCCTGATAAAAATTGAAAACCATTTTGTGCCACTGATACAGTACCCGCATAATATTCCGGCGGTGTTTCATTCCCTGTGTACATAATGGTAAGCCCACCAAGATGTTCATGTTCTACAGGCACACTTAAAAATTGTCCGTGTCCAACACAGGTTATTCCGTTGATTGTACCCATAACATCCAATCCTGGTGAAGACGGAGTTATCCTTTGACTCACTAAAGAAATAAGTCCCGGAGTAAAACTTGACGCACTGAATTTGTACGAACTTCCATATTGAAGATGTCTGATATGCAGTATTTGATCTGCATTTGGAACTATTTCCAGCGGAATCTCACGTTCATAGATCCAGTTAGCCAGTCGGTTGAATGTGTTACAGACACTTTCCCCTTTTTGGGCAGAAAAACGGTTTTCTATTCCACTCTCTTCAAAAATCAGTAATTCTCCATTATCAACCATCTTTTGTGTAAGAGGTGTCTGGCCACAAAGCTCAGCTCTCGTTGCGGCTTGTTTCACAAAAACTTCATAACCTGCCAGAGGTGATGTTTTTGAATCCGGATTCATATCAATAAATTCCAGAAATTCTCCGTTTGCAACTCCTCGAACGCCGTGACTGCCATCCAACAATGGCTGGTGTCCATAACTTGTTTCATCTGCCACTTTATTTATCCGTTTTATCAACTGTTCCAGCTCTTGCTGATCAGCTTCTCTCAAAGCAGTATTATGTTCTGTTTCACTACTAACAATAACGAGCAATTCCTTGATCTGTATCAATGAATTTTCAACGTTTAATAAGGCGCTTGCTACTGTTTGAGCAATGGACATTTGTTCCTCGACGTGATTGAGCTCACATTGTAAACCTGCTGACATAAGCGATGTACCGAGGTTTTATGTTTTTCTTGTTTTTCTTGTTTTTCTTTGTCCTGTTGGTACATCGCGTTTCTGAATGTTCCCTGTTCACTTAATGATTTCATTGTCGGACTAATGTTTGTTCTAATATTGATAGACATAATCCCTCATCTATTTAAAATTACCTTTAGGAGAGAAACGACGTGCTGCTAACACTTCGTCTCTCTTCTCAGGGACGAAACATTGAGTTAAGTAAACCTTAACTAAAAAATAATTCACGATTCTGCTGTGATTAAAACAGCAGATTTGAAAATCATTTTTGACTAATTAATTTGCGGCAAGGTTCAAGAAACAAGATAAGGGCTAGGCAACAGAACCTTGAACCTTGAATCTTGAATCTTAAACCTTGAACCTGTAACTAATTATTTAGACGCGTTGCTAATCAACTGAAGTACGGATTTCGGTATTTGGTTGGCTTGCGCCGCCATTGCAGTACCGGAAGCCACCATTATTTGATTTTTTGTAAAGTCACTCATTTCCGCGGCCATATCAGAGTCACGGATGACAGATTCAGCATGCATAAGATTTTCACTGGAAACTCTTAAGTTTCTCAGATTTGATTCCAATGAATTTCTCTGAAATGAACCAAGATTTCCTCGTAACACTCCAATTTCCATAATAGCCTGGTCAATCAATTTAATTGAATCCTGAGCACTATCACTGTTTGTCACATCAATATCGGACAGGCTGCTGAATCCGCTTTCGTTATCTATATCTCTGGAAAGCTGCTCACTGCGCAGGTCACCAAATGAAAAAGCGACCGTTTGCCTGTGATTTGCGCCAATCTGATATACAAGTGAATTTTGTGTAACATGTACGTATCCTTCAACATTTTTCCCAACCAAATCCTGATTTGTTTGTTTAACCAGTCTCTGACCTAATAATCTGCCTTGCTCATCCTTGATATCAACAAGTTTATTTCCAAGCTCTTTGTCATATCTTACAATTAAACCTTCTGTTGGAGAGCCTTTAGGACCATGCAGATATTGTCCTTCTCCAAAAGCAAGATCACCATTAATCAGTCCACCAACATCCTGTCCTCCACTTGACAGTTTAACTGTCCCGGACTGCTCACCAAATAATCCTGAAATATTTGTTGAAATTCCAAAACTTGGCTTACTGCCATAATGTTCGTGCTTTACAGTAAGCATTCCCAGGTCATTGATGAATATATTTACATCAAGGCCGTTTTTGTTAGCTTTCCTCTCCAGTGCAAGTGCAACTAAATTGCCCAACCGTGCTTCAGTTTCTTCTCTGGTGAATGTTTGCGGAGCTCTTTTATGGTTAAAGAGTATCTGCCTCAGATTTTCCTTCAGATCTTTCTCTTCATTAGTATCCATATTGAGAATCCTGTTATTTTCTTTAATCACAAACGAAACACCATTTTCTATTTCTTCCAGAGATATTCTGCGTGTTGCTAATACTTCCGGTCGAGTAGCCACTTGTTCTATGTTAACTTCGTAACCTTGTTTTGATGAACTCTGGCGAGTTAGCGGTGAAGCTTCTATAAATGTTAATCCGTCACCAATTGCCACACCGCTTACTTCATTGCTTCCGTCAAACAGTGATTTCGTGCCGAACATAGTTGATCCCGCAATTCTGTCGATAGTAGAAAGGAGTTCTTCCACTTCCATCTGATCTGCCTGCAGCATTTTTTCCTCTGCCGCACCTTCGTTTGCAGCATGAAGTGCCAACTGTCGCATGCTAATCAACATTGAACTTACTTCACTTAATACTCCTTCTGCAGTTTGCACCATTGAAATTGATGTTTCTGAGTTTTTCACGGCCTGGTTCAGACCTGAAATTTGTGTACGCATTTGCTCAGAAATCATCAGTTCAGCCGGTCCATCAGCTGCTGAGTTGATTCTGTAACCTGAGGATAGTCTTTCCAGATTCTTAGTAGTTTTCTCTACAGTATTGCTCAAATGCCTCAAGGAACTCATTGAAGCAGTATTTGTGTTGACGCGCATGGCATCCTCCTTTACTAATAATTAAGAGACAGTCGATTTTACTCGACATTAGTAAATCACTAACAACTTACGTTAATGAAATGTATTAAAAATAATATTTATATTACAATTTATAAAACAGTCCAACCTTGAAAAATTTTGTGAAACAGCTATAGAGCCTGCAGAATATTACTTACGCATTTATGCGCAAAGTTTCCCGCAGTTTAAACAACAGCTATTGCAGATACATTGCTGCACTCTTCCTTTTTAAAGGGAAAAAAGCGAGGCAATCCGCTGCAATTACTTCACAAAACTTTTTATTAAAAAAAGATATAAAATCTTTTATTGCTAATCCGGAACATGATTTTTTAAAACCGTATATTCAACTGAAATTATGCAGTTGAATTTAAATATGCCAAATGATTTTAAGTCTATTTGACGCAATTAGATGTCCCGTTTTATCAAGAGAGTAAACAACTCTCTTCAGAAAACGTAAATCTAAAACTATTTACCTTAAAACATGTATTTCTGCTTTTAATACGTAATTATTCATCCAGCAAAAAATTTTGCATGTTGCCGCGTACTTGTGCCTTCTTCTGTCACATTGAGTATAAAAATCAAAGTGTCAGGATAGTTTGTAAAGCGCAACGATGTGTTCAACTGTAAGCCTGTAAGCAGACTTTCAGATCATAGTTAAGATCGCAGAACATAAAAAATGAATTCAGAAGTTACTATTTAATACAGATCAAAATCCTGAATTAATATTCATAATTGTTTTATGAACACTGAAAAAAGCATTTTAATGCGTTTAAGCTGAATGGCTCCTGATAAATAAACTGCGAAATAACAACATTACAACTTCATCTTCCTCCTGCCATATCAATCTGGCTGAGAAAGTGAAGATGTTGCGTTACACAACAAGCACTGTAATAATTCTTTCAAAGATCATTAATCATTGCCCTGAAGATTGATATTTTACAATTTGGACAAGCCAAATTATGCCCTCAGAGCATTCAAAGTACAGTAAAACTTTTGCCAGAAATTTAAGACAAAAGTCCTGTTTATCCTTAGATTTGGATACATTGGTTCCAGGATAAGGATTCCCAATGTCTTTCTTATCGACATTTTTATCTGGAACTTTAATGCTTATTTGGATTTATTTTACGGAGAGTATCGTCTTTAAAGAATGCTTGAAAAAATACAGCCTTTTTCAACTCAGGAACTCTTGTTAGAAACGGTAGTTGAAGCCAAGCAAAGGATATGTGCGGTTGGCACGGAGGGAGTAATTCAGGGCATTCTCGCCCTCTTTACGCTCAACAAACTCTGCTCCTTTAAGTCTTCGGTGGGCAAGTATTGCGTCCCACCAGGAATGTATGGCGATTGGTTCAGTAAGATCGAAGTCACCATCAGCAGGATGATAAATGATGCCAAAATATAATCCGGCTGCAAAGGCAATAGCGGGTGATGCGGTAAAACCGGCACCTGAATGTGCTGCCCCAAACACAGCGCTGGCGGTAATTATGCTTCCCCAGCGGGAAGCGCTTTTACTGAAACCCATTGAAAATAGATTATATAATGACTGCTGTATCACTCCGCGAAACAGCATTTCCTCTCCAACACCAACTAATTGATATTGTAAAAATGAGGTGTTTATCATTTCATTTTTGGATAAATCTTTATCAACATGATACGTCACTAAATCGGATTTTAACGATACTGAAGAAGCCCAGACAGTTGGTACCCAGAATGTCCATTCGTCGTAATATTCCCAGATTTGAAATGGTGCCAGCATCAAACCAAATGTCTCCGGATTATCTTCGCAGCCTGTTTCATAAAGATCATAAAAGGTGGCAAAGGTAAGGTTCCCATACATGCTTACGTAGGCGTTTGCATAAAAAGTTTCTCTTGAATAGAAAAAATCATGCTGATTTTTATCATCTGTTAATTCTCTTTTCCTGTAAATTTTGCTGAAGTTTTTTTCATAATCCTTGTTAGTTGAATATTGCAGGTACTTGTTGAGCACTACCCAGCGGCTGCCTCCTAAAACAAGCAATTTGTCATAATGGCCCAGGAAACCATAACCAAGTCCTGGTATGAGATATTCTGCTACAGTAGCTCCTAAGCATCCGAATGCGGAAACACCCCATGCTGACACAGGAATCATAAGCCCAACAATTAAGGGGAATAATCTGAGCAGAATTTTTCTGAAAATTATTGAACGCACCTGAGTTTTGTAATTACATAATTTTGACAGATTGTTAACAATTGAGTAACTAACTCACAAAATATACTGATATTATTAAGTAAAACCAATAATTGTCCCTTTCGGGGATTGGGAGAAATACTTCGCCTTGTGGCGAAGAATTCAGTACAACCCTTTAACGACTCATGCACTAAGTCACTGAGGCACAAATCTTAAGGAAACCCAAGCCTTTGTGCCTTTGTTGTGCATTATCGCATTTGCAGGTTTACAGTCTGTAAACGAAGCTGCCACTCTTCAGGCGGCAGTAGTTCACATGTAATATTATTTGAACTTACAATAAACTGAACTAAACAAAATTCCAGTCATTTCAAATTAACTTTTAAAAAGCTTGACAAAAGTTTCCTTTATCTTTAGATTCACCGTGTTCATGTATTTTTCCATTCAGGATTAATACAGATTATGACAGCAGCGATCAATTTTGATTTGTTGCTGTGTTTGTTTTAACTCAAGTGAAAAGGTCCGCATGAATCGAAGAAAATTTATCAAGGACGCTGCAATTGCAGGAGGAGCGACGGCGGTTGCTGCCTCAACATTTCCTGCTCCCGCGATTGCGCAAAGTCGTATTGAAATCGTAATGGTAGCTACATGGGGAAGAGATTTCCCTGGATTAGGTACAGGCGCACAGCGATTTGCCAAAAGGCTTTCAGACATGACTGACGGTCGGATGAATGTTACATATTATGCTGCCAATGAAAGGGTCAAAGCTTTTGATTCTTTTGATGAAGTAGCCTCCGGCAACGCGCAAATGTATCACGCCGCAGATTATTACTGGAAAGGGAAACATCCCGGATGGGCTTATTTCACTGCTGTCCCCTTTGGACATGTTTACAGTGAAATCAATGCCTGGATTAATTTTGGTGGTGGACAGGAACTCTGGGATGAACTAGCTGGAAGTTTCGGCCTGAAATGCCTCCCCGCCGGAAACACCGGTGTCCAGATGGGCGGTTGGTTTCGCAAGGAAATCAATTCCCCTGATGACCTTAAAGGTCTTAAAATGAGGATTCCCGGACTTGGCGGAGATGTAATGGCAAAATTAGGTGCTTCCCCAGTGTCTCTTCCAGGCGGTCAGATATACGAGAACCTGATTTCCGGAGCAATTGATGCCACTGAGTGGGTCGGTCCCTGGAATGATAGTTTTTACAAATTCTATGAAGCTGCCAAGTACTATTACTATCCTGGTATGCACGAACCGGCATCCATGCTGTCTCTCGGCATGAATAAGTCCTGGTGGGAAGGTCTTTCCAGTTCTGATCAACTTATCATAAATGCCGCTGCACATACTGAGAATGATGTGATGATGTCTGAGTATAACGCAAAGAACGGCTCTTCACTGGATAAACTGATTCGCGAGCAAGGTGTGCAATTGAAGGTATTCAACGACGATGTATATGATGCCTTCGGCGAAGCTGCTGAAGAAGTTTTTGATGAAGCACGAGCACACAGTGATCTTGCAAATCGTATACATGAAAGTTTTGCCAAAACACGTCATGTATAAGAGACAGGGAATATCTCCGTCAGCGTAACCGCGTGCTTGGTGTTTCGTGATTAAGTCACAATCCAATCCTGAAGACGGTGTCAAAGACAGGGCACCGTCTTTATCTCCTTTTTATCCCACGTTTTGATTTTCTCGCTGATAATCAATAATTCTGCTCGAAATGAATTATTTTTTTAGGACTATACTTAGTCAGTATACATAATTTGAAATGAGCAATTCAGAAGACATTAAGACATTTAATAGCTCCAGCAATGGGCGTTACTGGACAGCTTTTATGCTGAGACTGTTTTCATGGCTCATGATCAGTCTGACACTGCTTTTTCTGGTCAACAACTATTTGATATTCTGGAGAGAATGGCCTGGCCTTTGGAATTTTTTTTCCCACCAGGAATGGTTTGGTTTTTCTCCACTCAGGACACCTTTAAGTGAAGATGCACAGTTACTGGGATGGGTACAAACCATTATAATGGTGCTTATTATTTTGTTGAATATACTATATGTACAAAAAAATTCCAAAAGAGAACTAAATGAAGATGCCCTAATTATGGCTAGATTTGCAGCCTACCTTACTAGAGCATGTTTTTGGGCAGTATTTATTGTTGGTTGTTTTGATATAGTTATTTCTTTTCTGCGTGTGGAGGATTTTTTGAAACCACTGTTTGGCGATTTCATGGCTATTGAACTGGGACGTTCTGTTTTCAGGGGTACTTTCGTACATTATCCTCTAATAGTTCTTAGTTTCGTAATTGCGTATTTTGTAAGAGGATTGGGATTCACCTGGCTGGCACTTTTGGTGGTTGTTGCTGAATTACAGATTGTAATTTCTCGTTTTGTATATTCATACGAACAGGCTTTCATGGGAGACCTGGTACGCATGTGGTACGCGGCGCTTTTCCTTTTTGCCAGCTCCTACGCCTTGATTACAGAGGGCCATGTGAGGGTGGATGTTTTGTATTCGCGCTTCACGGCAAAAACTCAGGCAATTTCAAATGCTGCAGGCTGCCTGCTGTTGGGAGTGCCTTTGTGCTGGGTCATCCTTACGACAGGGATGTGGGGTAAAGGCAGCAGTCTGAATAGCCCGCTTCTCAGTTTTGAGGTTTACCAACAGGGATTCGGCATGTATACGAAATATTTGAAACGTAAATAATTATATACATTGAATTTTTATGGAAGTCTTTTTTCTTCTTGTTCTAGTACTTTTGATGGTGATGGCGCTCACCTCAGGATTTCCTGTTGCCTTCTCCCTGCCTGGGTCGGCGATACTGAGTATCGGATTAGCCGCTCTCGCTGGTTATATCTTTGAAGGTAATGCCTCTGCCTATTTTGCTCAGGATGGTCCGATTGAGTGGCTGAGTGCGGGAGTTACCAATTTCCGCAGTTTATACTGGGATGTAGAACGAGATACTCTAATTGCTATTCCACTTTTTATTTTTATGGGCATTATGCTACAGCGTTCCAGAATTGCTGAGGACCTGCTTGTCACAATGGCTCAATTGTTTGGACCAATTCCTGGCGGTTTGGGTATTACTGTAGTTGTTGTCGGAGCATTGCTCGCAGCAACAACAGGAATTGTTGGCGCTACTGTAATAGCAATGGGACTTATCTCGCTACCGGCAATGCTGCAGCACAATTATTCCAAACCTTTGGCAACCGGAACCATATGTGCTTCTGGAACTCTGGGTCAGATTATCCCACCCTCAGTTGTCTTGATCATCCTGGCGGACCAGCTTTCCAATGCCGCGGATATTGCTAATACTTCGCGGACTGCTGATTACAAACTGGCAACAGGGGAATTTGTGATGCCTTCCGAATTTTCAGTTTCTTCAGCAAGCGCCGGTGAAATGTTTGTTGGCTCATTTCTCCCCGGGATAGTTCTTGTCGGTCTTTACATGCTTTACATCCTAATCTCAGCATTTTTCAAGCCCGAAACTGCGCCACCTGTTCCGTATGAAGGAAAAATCGGTATAAAATTCATTTGGAAAGTTATTTTGGCGCTGGTACCTCCATTGGCATTGATTTTTACCGTTTTGGGTTCCATCATCATGGGAATTGCCACGGTCAATCAGGCAGGTGCCATTGGTGCTGTTGGTGCAATGATTATGGGAGGCTACAGGCTTACAGAGGGACAAAAAAATTCCTTCTATCCTGGTATACTGGCAGTTGTTTCAACTGTAGTGATTTTAATCACTCTCAATTTTTACCAGTTGAACATTAAAAACATTAGAAATACAGAAGAAGGGGTAGCTATGATAATAGCGACCCTTGGTGTAATTGGACTATTGATTGCGGTTTTTTGGAGCGGGTGGAGGACTTACCGAATAGAAGATACTCTTAGAGGTGTTATGCTGGAAACATCTAAAACCACATCAATGGTTTTCATCATACTTCTTGGCGCAACCATGCTAACTTCCGCCTTCAGAGGATTTGGCGGAGAAGAACTGGTAAAGGAATTCCTGACTGGTATTCCAGGCGGATTCTGGGCGCAATTCATGGTTGTGATGGCAGTAATCTTTTTGCTGGGGTTTTTTCTTGATTTTATTGAAATTGCGGTTGTTGTTGTTCCATTGGTGGCGCCAATTCTTCTGGCCGATCCATCTGCCAACATTACTGCTGTCTGGCTTGGCGTAATGATTGGCATAAACCTGCAAACTTCTTTTCTGACTCCTCCTTTTGGATTTGCGTTGTTTTATTTAAGAGGAGTAGCACCTCCTGATGTGAAGACTCTGCATATTTATCGTGGAGTAGTAGCCTTCATTATTTTGCAGCTTGCCGGTCTGGCAATCGCCGGATATTTCCCGCCATTGGTCAATTATCTGCCTAACAGGGCTTACCTGACTTCAGATAATGCACCGCCACCTATTAATCCAAAGCTTCAAAAATGTATTGAAGAGATAAATTTTGAATTTTATGCGAATCAGCAACCGGCTATCCGTGCTGGTGTTGAGACATTCAGTCAGGCAAATATTGAATATCTTCCGGAAAAATACAGGAAAGCCCTTAAAACTTCACAACAGCAGGTTCTGGCTACTTTTGCTCTTGTTGATGACGTACATCAGAGTGAAAGCCAATTAAAGCAATTCATTGAAGAATATGCGGAACTTCACCATAAAGTAAGAAGAATAGAATCTGAGATTAGAAAAGTTGATGCCGATATCCATAAATTAAAACAAAATAAAACTCTTTTGGAAAGAAATGAGGGTACTGTTGACACTCTTGAAATTAATAGGATAAAGGAAAGTATTGAAACTTTAAATGAGATAAAAAATCAACTTGATGAGGACATCCCTTCACAATGGAAATCTGAACGAGAAAAATTTGAACAGCTGAACAAAACGGCACGCACAGCCCGTCAAAAATACCGCAGAAACTCTGATAGCGCTTACGAACCTCTGGTCCAGTTAAGTGCGATTCTAAATGATACACCAATACTGTTAGAGATGGAGGATCAACTAAAATCAATCAAATTAATTGTTGAAGAAAATGAACCCGAAAATGCTATGAAAATGATCAAGGAAATTGGAAAAAGCCTGGGTAATATTGCGGGATCAAGTCCGATAAAATCAAAAATTTCCAAGGTCCGTAGAGCTTTGAAAGGCAAGAAACCAAAGCCGGAAAAAGCGCTTAAGCAATGGGAAAAAGGAATGTCTGTATTTTTTGAGGAAATTGAATGGAGAAAGCGTGCGGCAAATGAACTTGCTCGGCCACTGGCTGATTATGACAATCTTTTAAGGGATTCAATTGGACTAAGACTGCAGAGAAAGCTTAACAAGGAGCAGGCATTAGCAGTTTCCGCGTGCAAATCCTCTCATGAAGATATATCTTTATTCTTTTAATCCCCCATTGAAATGTCCTTCTTCTGGATTTACTGATGTCCGCTAAATCCGAATCTCTCCAGAATATTACCATGTCAGGGGGTGGAGTTTATTCACTTGCCACAAGGGGAGCAGAAGATGTAATTAACAAAGCTGCACCGCTTGTGATTGATGCCCTCAATTCTATGTCAATTCCTGAAGATCAGTCAGATTTTACTTTTGCTGACATGGGAACAGCTGATGGCGGTACTTCACTCAAACTCGTTGAAAACTTCATCAATTCACTCAGGAAAAAGTCGCCTCAGCTGGACATCAACATTGTATATGTTGATCAGCCAAAAAACGATTTCAACAGTCTCGTACAGACTGTCCTGGGTTTAGGTCATTTCCCCAGTTACCTTGAAACCGCTGAAAACGTTTATCCATTTTTTTCTGCGAATTCTTTTTATAAACAAATACTTCCGGACAACAGTCTGGACTTTGGTTTTTCTGCCACTGCAATGCACTGGCTTAGCCAAAAACCATGTGATCTGAGTCAACATGTCCACATGGTTGGTGCAGAGGGAGAGGAGTATCTTCAATTTGCAGAACAAGGTAAAATAGACTGGGAAACAATTCTGCTGCACCGTGCCCGCGAATTGAAGTCAGGGGGGCAGCTGGTGTTTCTCAATTTCTTTCGTGATCAAAACGGCAAATACCTGGGCAACACCACCGGAGTAAACATG
>LULS01000459.1_pt1 | contig 14901 bp, 13 predicted proteins | sample 728101 | NCBI WGS metagenome assembly LULS01 (sample SAMN03860283, study PRJNA289734) | marine metagenome | biome: seawater column; feature: ocean; material: water; isolation source: Red Sea water column Station 108 - depth 200m | place: Saudi Arabia: Red Sea | collected 2011-10-15 | depth 200 m | reverse complement strand
GATAAATAGTTTTAACTCCTTTTCGATCTTTAAAGCATCGAATTTAATTCTCAGACCAACATCTGAAGTGGTTCCTCCAGGAAGAGTTTAAGGCATGCGAGAAACCGAGAGGCTTCCGCACCGTCAAGCAACCGATGATCTGAGGAAAGGGTACAGTTCATGATGGAAGCATGATAGATTTTGTTATTCCGAGACAATGGTTTTGTCTCTACTGAACCTACAGCCAGAACACAGGCCTGAGGAGGGTTGATAACAGCAACTGCTTGCTGAATCCCATACATACCAAGATTGGATACCGAAAAAGTACCCCCCATGAGTTCTTCCCTACCCAGTTTCCCGTTTTTGACCCTCTCCTTCAATTCTTTCATTTCGGAAGCAATTGCCAAAATGCCTTTCGATTCCACATTCCGTATGACCGGAGTCAGCAATCCGCGTTCTGAGGCTACGGCAACCGCAAGATTGACGTTACGGTGAATCCTAATGCCTTCATTGCTCCAGGAAGCATTGGCCTCGGGATGTTTCTTCAAGGCCCTTGCTACGGCATAGAGGATCAAATCGTTTATGGAAAAACAGGATGTTTCACTATTTCCATGTTCTCTCTTGAAATCCAGGAGAGAGTCCGTTTCACAGTCCACCGAAAGGTAGAAGTGTGGAATTTCCCGTTTTGCGGTGCTGAGTTTTTCCCCAGTGATTCTACGGATATGGTTAAGAGGTTGAAGTATATAATCCTCTTGATCAGATGCTTCACGAATATTTTTTGAAGACCTCTTTATAGGGGTATCCATCTTGGTAGAATCGGATACTTTTTCCGTTACGGTAACCATCGATTCCTGTTTTGGAGAGATCTTGGTCCTAAGATCCTTCACAGTGATCTGACCTTCACTTCCAGTTCCTGAAAGCCCACCAAGGTCAATGTTCATCCTGTCGGCAATGCGCCTAACCAAGGGACTCACTTTTTCGATTACAGTTCGGCTTTGCTCTTCAAGCGTTGGTTGCTGTTCAACGGTCATGGTAACCGAATGCATTGAGGTATGCCGAAGCACAGGCATTGATGATAGTCTGTGTGTCGAGTCCATAATGGCGATAGAGATCGTCTATACTGCCAGACTGGCCGAAGTGCTCAACACCAAGTGATTCGACACAGTGTCCCCGAACTCCTCCGAGCCAGGAGAGTGTGGCGGGGTGACCATCTATAATAGTTACCAGTGATGCATTTTCTGCAAGCGGTTCCAGCAATTTTTCCACTAGGGAAACGGTTCTGGGTCCGCCATGGTGGCGGCTGCGCTTGGCCGCCTGCCAACCCGCGTTGAGCCGGTCGGAGGAGGTGACGGCGAGTAAACCTGCACCAGGCAAATCCTCTCGGATCAGTTCGAAGGCCTCCGTAACTTCCTGGACAACTGCACCGGAGTAGATCAAGGCCAGTTCGGCCCCTGTTTCAGGTTCAAAAACCCAGTAGCCCCCTTCTATAATCGCAGTGTGCTGTTCAGGGCTGAGGTTCCGCGTCAATTGGTGGATCGGACGAGTGGAAAGCCTTAGGTAAACCGAACCTCCATGAGAATCACGCAGCCATTCCGAAGTGTTTTTCCCACTGCCGTCTCGCTGGATGTATTCGAAACTCCATTCCATGATAGTGGCAAGTTCATCAACGTAGGATGGTTCGAAGGCGGCCAGTCCGTCCTGAGCCATGCCGACGAGGGGGGTCCCCATGGACTGATGAGCCCCTCCTTCCGGAGCAAGGCTAATACCCGAAGGTGTAGCAGCAAGAATGAAACGTGCATCTTGATAGCAGGCATAATTCAGTGCGTCCAGCCCACGGTAAATGAATGGATCATAAATAGTTGCTACCGGGATCAGTCTTTTGCTGAACAGTTCATGAGAAAGCCCCATCGCCGCCAGCATCAAAAAAAGATTGTTTTCCGCAATTCCCAGTTCGAAATGCTGTCCTGAAGGTTTTTGTTCCCATTTCTGAAACGATTGTACTTCGCTTTCCTGTTTGGAGCTTGGTATAGGGTTTCGACTGAAAACCCCCCTGCGATTGATCCATCCTCCCAGATTGGTGGAGACGGTGACGTCTGGCGAAGTTGTGACTATACGTTCCACAAGTTCTGACTTGCTCCGAGCCAAATTGGCAAGGATTCTTCCAAATCCTTCCTGAGTTGAGAGGATCTCCTTACCTTTGGGAACAGGAATTGATGGCACTTCGAGTTTGATGTCGCTATATCTCCTTGATCCCTGTTGCTGAAAGGGAACGTTTTTTAAAAACAAAGAGATTTTTTCTTGAGGCAGGTCAATGCCTTCAAAGGGTTCCCATTCGCATCCCGGGCGGATTCGGTTCTGAACTCTGAATTTTTCCATCTGTTCTGAATTCATCAATCCTGAGTGATTGTCCTTGTGTCCCGCAAAAGGCAACCCGTGCCCCTTGATCGTGTAGGCGATCACGCATGTGGGAATATCATCCTGAAGCTGGTGAAAAGTATTGTGAAGCACTCCTATGTCGTGTCCTGCAAGATTAGTCATCGTTCGGTGGAGTTCATCGTCGCTGTAACTGCCAATGAGTTGTCTTACCTTGTGTCCGGAATTGAAATCATCCTCCAGTTTGGCACGCCAGGCTTCCCCCCCTTGGAAGACGAGTGCGGAATAGAGGGAATTTGGACAGGCGTCGATCCATTCCCTGAGGGCCGTTCCACCAGGTTTTGTGAAGGCCTCTTCCAGAAGTCTCCCGTATTTAAGTGTCAACACCCGCCATCCCATCATTCTGAAAAGCTGGTCGATCTGGCCAAAAAGTCGGTCGCTTACGACTGCATCGAGACTCTGGCGGTTGAAGTCGATAATCCACCAAGTATTGCGTAGTCTGTGCTTCCAGCATTCGTAAAGCGCTTCGTAGACATTACCTTCATCGAGTTCGGCATCACCAACCAGGGAAATCATACGTCCTTCCGGGGTATCAGTTTTACCAAAGGGTTTCAATCTCACATAATCCTGGATCAGGCTGGCAAATGCTGTAATTGCAGCCCCGAGTCCGACCGAGCCTGTAGAGAAATCAACATCATCAAGGTCCTTTGTTCTAGAAGGATAGGACTGTGCGCCTCGGTAGCCACGGAAATTTTCAAGTTGACCGATTCCCTGAATTCCAAGCAGGTACTGGATAGAGTGGAATACAGGACTTGCATGAGGCTTGACTGCCACACGGTCAGCGGGACGCAGTATGTCGAAGTAAAGGAGCGTCATGATTGAGACTAGCGAAGCCGATGAGGCCTGATGTCCTCCTACCTTGAGACCGTCTATTTTAACACGCAGGTGGTTCGCATTGTGAATCATCCAGGTTGAAAGCCAGAGTACCTTGCGCTCAAGCTGTCGCAGTATAGCTATTTTTTCCTTAGTGCCTTTTCTGAAAGAAACCTTTGTGCTGGGATTCATTTGAACTTTAAAAAAAAGTGACTTATCTGTTTGAAAATATCTTAGAAAGGAGTTGGTCTTCTTTAGGTTTATTTCCTTCGAGAAAATTTTTTGAAAAATGCTTTCGACTGCTTTTTATTCCCGTTTTTACCTGATTATTCAAAATCGGAGGACTGCTCTCAAAAAAAATTAATTACAAGAAGTCATATTACCTTATTCCATTGTGGTAGATAACCAAGTACAAAATGATCTTTTCACCTGCTGAATTCTTCCTTCTCAATTTCATACTCACAGCAACTCTTGTGAAAATTCTTGTATGCCTTTAGCCTATACTTGTTTGTAATAGTAGCAAAATGAGTAACAAATGAGTAACAAAAAAACGACAAGTAAAAAACCATTAACACAAAGATAAAAAACTGAAATAAAAAAATTTACTTGCTATATCATATTATTAGTTGTTTTTGTTATGTAACGCTTTTTATACAACATAAAAAATCTGAGTGAATTCAAGAGAATCCATCTCACTTCAGCCAGTTAGAATGTCTTATTATTTTCTTCACAAATAATCATACTTCAAAGGTTAAAAAGGTACACAGACTTGCAAACCAACAATTCCAGAGCAGAATACAGCAATTCAAAAACTGCGGTCTTGCTGATTAACCTCGGCACACCAGATGCTCCTGAAACAACGGAAGTCCGTGCATATTTACGGAAACTGCTTTCATCTGAACGGGTACTTGATATAAACCCTTTAGTACGCTGGCTGCTGCTGAATATTTTCATTCTCCCCTTCCGACCACGGGAATCAGCAAAAGCATATCGAAAAATATGGCTGCCTGAAGGTTCTCCTCTATTGGTCTATAGTCAAAAGCTGAAAAATGCTTTGATAGAACCTTTTGCTGAAGAAAACATTCATGTTGAACTGGCAATGCAGTGCGGAGAGCCTTCATTGAAAAAATCTTTGGCTCGTCTTCGTGAACAGGGAAACAGCAGAATCATTGTTCTGCCCTTGTATCCTCAATACGCCTCAAGTACTTATGGTGGTGCATTAGAAGATCTTTACAAAGAATTACTGCATGACTGGAAATCATGTGCTGTTCAGTTTCCATGGTCTTCCGCTGAGGCATATAAAAAAAAGCGACCCCAGCGGTAACTGGTGTCGGAATGACAATGAATGTTGTCTGGAATTAGCAGATCAAAATCGCTACTGCTACAGCGCGCATTGTCACCAAACTTCAAAATTACTGGCCGATCGACTGAATCTGGAAGCAGAAAAATGGTCTGTTAGTTTTCAATCTCGTTTTGGACGCGAGGAGTGGATAAAACCCTACACGGAGCAGCATCTCAAAAAACTGGCAGAAAGCGGCGTGAAACGAGTAGTGGTATTTTGTCCGTCTTTTGTCGCGGACAGTCTTGAAACACTTGAGGAAATAGGCATACGGGCGGCTGAACATTTCCGTAAATGCGGTGGAGAAGAACTTGAACTGGTGCCTTCACTGAATAACCATCCTGAATGGATAAAGGCGCTTACTTCAATTATCAGGCAGCAGTTATCCTACTGATAAAACCTGAAAAAACTATTTGGACAGCAAGTAAACTTTCGCGGTCATACCCGCTCTCAGCGCAAGTCCCGGATTATCAGCTTTTACATGAAGCGGGAAACGTCCTGTTTCAGGATCAGCAGTCCAGTCCACACGTTCGATGAAACCGGAGAATTCTTTGTCCCGGTAACTTGGTGTGACAAAAACAACTTGCTGACCTTCTTTGATCATTGGCAAATCTTGCTCCTCTGCCTGAATCACAATTTTCACCTGTTTAATGTTAATGATATGGAAGAGGGCTGAACCGGGACCGATCATTTCTCCCTCATTGGTTAATTTAGCGGTTATAATCCCGCCAATTTTGGCTTTGATACGGGTGTCCTCTAGGGCTTCTTCACTGAGGGCAACATCATGTTTTGTACGCTCCAGAGTTATGCGCCCGTTTTCCACTCCCAGCTCTGAGCGTTTCATGTCTTGCCTGGAGCGTTCAAGCGTCAGGATGGTATTTTTCACTCCAAGTTGAGTGCGGCCTATTTCCATTTTGGAGCGCTCCAAAGTAAGGATGGCATTGTTCACCCCCAGTTGAGAACGACTGATTTCCTTTTTGGAACGTTCCAACGCGAACATTGAATTTTCATATCCAATCTGGGAGCGTTTGATTTCCTGTTCTGTGCGCTTTAATGCCAGTTTTGTGTTTTCCAGAGAAAGTTTCCCCCTGTTATATTGCAGCTGCAACGCGTCCAGTTGTGAACGGGTGGAAGAACCCTGTTCAAATAAAGTCTCTTCGTCATCAAGCCTGCGTTTTATGTCTTTCAAATTAGTTTCCATATCCTTGACATTATTAGCACTGACTTCAACCTGAACCTTAGCTAATTCGAGCTTTTTTTTACTGTCCTTGACATTATTTTCATTGACCTTTATTTGTATTTGAGCCAGTTCCAGTTGCTCCTTACGATCCGTGACATTATTTTCATTTACTTGTATCTGAATTTTAGCAAGTTTCAGCTGGTGTTCCTTGTCTTTGACATTGTTTTGATTGACCTCAACCTGAACTTTCGCAAGCTCCAACTGACGTTCCTTGTCCCTGACATTGTTCTGGTTGATCCTTAGCTGCAGATTAGATAATTCCAGCTGGCGTTTCTGTGAACTGTTTTTAAGCGAAAGCAGCAATTGATCCTTTGCAACAGTCTGGTTTACTGTTACATGAATAACCTCAACTCGCCCTCCCACACTGGCATGCACTTCCAGAGTTTCTGCAGGTTCAATCAACCCTGTGAGAGATATTGGCGCCTTGTATGAACCCGCAAGCTCACTGCCTGAGGATGTCATTATCCAGGCATACAGCCAAATGAATAAAAAACTAAAATAAATTTTGTGATATTTACTGAAGTTAATCATTTTTTTCTCCTGATTTATTTTACAAACCTGCAAAAAACAGGGATGATACTTTATATTTTTGTTTTTACTGTTGCCTGAAAGGCTGGAATCAGGAATTACTATATAGTCGTCAATCCTGATTCAGTTCATATTTATCTTTGAATTCACCTGTTAAAGCTAACAATTCCACACGCACTTTTTCCTGACGTATGCTGATCATTATTTCCTGCTGCTGTGACTTAACCACGTCCTGCTGATATTGAGAAACAAGATAACTTGTGCTCTTACCCAGCTTGAAGCGTTCAATTTCATGACGCAGCTGATCTTTAGATAGTTTACTTACAGCGGCAGCAGTCTGTTTTTCCTTATCAATCAATTTCAAGGACCTTAAAAGCGAATGTAAATTCATGCTCAGCTGAGATTTACGATCTTCAATCTGCAGCATCAGCTGCTGCTGTTCAAGGTGTTTCCGTTGTATATTTTCCACAGTTGCCTGGTCACCCAACGGAACTTTCCATGTCAGTGTTGCGCTCATCCCATGAAGCTTGGTTTTGGCAAAATCTGCGGTGCCTCCAAAAATGCTTGAACTGTATCCATTTAAAATATAGGACAAGCTGAGATCCATATCAGTTTTCTGCTTGTTCAACTCCTGCTGCAATTGATAACGATTTTGCTCCAGCGAAGCATTTAATAATCCAATTTGTGTGTCATTCTGATAAATCAATTCTGACATCGCTGATACATCATTTGGAACAGCAGATTCAGTTGAAGGTTTGTCCGCAGGATATAGTCCAACGGGTAAATTTTTCAGATTAAGCGCCGCGCGAACCTGGTCTTCAATGCGCGTTGCATCCAGTTGTGTTGAGAGTAAGCTTTGGCGATCCTTCATAAGTTGAGTTTCTGAAACCCTCACTTCAGTAGCATTCAGCAGTCCCGCTTCCAGTCTGGCATGGTTGTCACGAGTAAGGTTTTCTGAAAGAGCAACCGCCTTTTTCTTGACTTCGACAGTTTCCATTAACCCCACCAAATCCCAATAAATTGAGGCCACCTGCTTTAACAGTGACAATTCTGTGGAACGAGTACTTAGCCTGCCTTTTGTAACAGAAATTTCCGCCAGCCGCACTGGTATATCATTATAATCTGCACCCCTATCCTGGAAAAACGGAATGGAAACAGAGCTTGTCAAACTTGCGCTGCTTAGTGTATCCCCTGTGGTTCCGGAAGTAACGTCACCCCCAAATTCCTGAACAGACAGCGAAGTGGATTTTTTGCTTTGTTCAGAATACGTCAGGCCATAAGTAATTCCGCTGTCCACACGCTTACTGTATGCCGAAGAAAAAGTCATACTGTTGGAACTGCTGCCGCATAGTTTTGCAGGTGAACAGCTTGAGGAAGCAGCTAATGAAGGGGTATTTGAGTAACCAATACTTGTTGTCACACTGGGTGTATATCTTTCCTGTGCGGCAATCACAGAACGTTGTGCTGCTTCATCTCCCATTTTTGATGCTTTAAGCGATAGGCTGCGTTCGCTTGCCAGCTGCAATACCAATTTAAGCGGTACCTCTGCCATATCACGTCCATCAATCTTCTTCATGTTGACTTGCTCAAGCAGCAGTGCAGTTGCTTCATCAAGCTCTTTCTGACTTTGAGCCTGAATCTGGCTCCCCAAAATAAGACACAACAAAGGAAATAAAACCGGTAGTATTTTTATATTTTTCAAATTAATCCTTAATTGTGAAAGATAAACAACAGCAAAAATCAACTGCTAACAAACCACAGAAAAGTCACAGTGTAGCTCAAAATAAAAATGAAAGCAATTCACTCTGTGTAACTAATTGTTTCGGTTACCTTAGTGTACAACACACAAATCCCATTAAAACAAAGCTAACCGTCTGCATTTATATTGATTTAACTAGAGGTTTCATGTTATTCATAACGTCAGCAATTCTTCAAATGATAGCTATCATTGTGTTATTAAAGCAAATTAATGAATACAATGAATGTAAGTAAGTTTAATAAACAAAGAAGAAAAGAATACCATGTCAGACAAAAAAAATTTAAGTAATCAGCAGTGGAAAGAACAGTTAACAGAGGAGCAATATGAGGTCTGCAGAAATAAAGGCACGGAACCTCCTTTTAGTGGGGAATATGTAAATACTAAAGACAGTGGTACATATCGATGTTTATGCTGTGGGAATGCCCTGTTTCATTCAGATAATAAATTTGATTCAGGCACCGGCTGGCCCAGTTTCTGGGAGCCGATTGGAAAAGAAAGTGTGAGTAACGAAGAAGATCTTAGCAGGAACATGGTGAGGACGGAAGTAATTTGCAAACACTGTGACTCGCATTTAGGCCATGTATTTGAGGACGGTCCGCAACCCACAGGTTTGAGGTATTGCATCAATTCGGTTGCTATCAAGCTGGAAAAAGATGAAGATTCCTGATTTAGAAACAAATCAACAGCAAACTTAACACATCTAATAAGTCACTTTTGTAAGGTAATTATTTCAATGAAAATTTGTTCCGATGTGGATGGAGTAATTTTAAATTACATTCAAGGATTTATTGAGTTTACCAAAATAGAAAAAATCCCCTATACACATAATCCCAAACTTTACGGAGTTATCCGTAATTTCCCGAACAATGTAGAGGTGCGTGATCAATTTCATGCAGGAGATTATCTGCGCCAATTAGAGTTTTATGACGGTTCACTGGAAATCCTGAATATGCTGGCCGGCAGCCATGAACTGCATCTGGTAACAGCACTGGAACCGGAACAATCTCAAAAACGTGCAGAAAATTTAAAAAAATTAAATTACTCTTCACTGCAGTGTGTGGGTGACGATCTCAAACAGCAAATTATTATCGAACAAATTCAACCTGATGTAATGCTTGAAGACCGTCCGGAACTGATTGAAGCATTCCATCGTGCCGGAATCAAAGTAATTTTTCCAGACTGGCATCCTTACACGAAAGGGATGGAACGTTTTGCGACACCGTTTTCTCTTTGGCAGGAAATTCCGGATTTACTGCAAAATTCCGCATGATCAGACCATAGTCTTCACCTCATTCTTTATTCAAAAAAAGAAATTTATGTCTGAAAAATACTCTGTATATTTTGCCGGTGATTTATTTAATCACAAAGATTTGACAGGAAATATGCTGCTGGCAGAAGCCATTGAAAAAGAATCATCCGGACGATATATTTGCGTTTTACCGCAAAATCTTGAGCAAAGTACAAGCCGCTCAATCGACATCCGCAACAACGATTTGAGTAAGATTGTTACAGCAGATTTTATTCTGGTTAATTTTGACGGCACAGAATTGGATTCAGGAACTGTGATTGAATTTTTGTTTGCCAAAGCACTTGACGTTCCGGCTGTAATCCTTAGATCTGATTTTCGCTCAGCAGGTGATCAGGAGCGGGGTGACCCATGGAACCTGATGTGTTCCGGATACCCGCGCACACGTAAATTAACTCTGAACGCAATGGCCTGGTATCAGGAAGCCTGGGGAGCCAGCGGCGGTACAGCGGCTGTTCTGGAGCGCTTCTACAGTAAATTGTCAAAATCCATCATTGCTGAATTTGACCTGGTTTTTAAAGAACCCTCACTTATTGACAACAAGCAGATGCTCCGCAACGTCTATGAGTGGGCATTGCGTTTTCCTGGAAACGGTTTTTCAGATTTATTTACAAAGCAGGAACTGGAAACCCTGCTGGAAGAAAAACTTAAAAAAAGTTCTGCTGTAAACTGATCAAAAACATTTAATGCAATTTGAACCTGTAATCGGCCTTGAAATTCACGTTCAGCTGGCTACTGCATCCAAAATTTTCTGCGGATGCTCCACCGAATTTGGTAAACCTCCAAATACAAATACCTGCCCTGTATGCCTTGGTCTGCCTGGAGCACTGCCTGTACTTAACAGCCGTGTTCCAGAGCTTGCGGCACAGCTTGGACTGGCTCTTAAAATCAATACCGAATCCAGGGGCAAAAGCCGGATCGGCATCACACGCATTCACATGGAAGAAGACGCGGGCAAACTGGTGCATGAAGAGGGCGGTACCGAAAGCATGGTTGATTTGAACCGTGCAGGCGTGCCGCTGCTGGAAATTGTCAGTGAACCTGATATCCGTTCTGCGGAAGAGGCCAAAGCATACATGGAAAAAATACATGCCATCGCCACCACTATCGGTGTTTCTGACGGTGACATGGAAAAAGGACATTTACGCTGTGACGCAAATGTGTCTTTGCGGCCCTCTGGACAGGAGAAATTTGGTACACGTACGGAAACAAAAAATTTAAATTCTTTCCGTTTCGTCCAGCAGGCAATTGATTATGAAATAGAACGGCAGCGCGATGAAATACTGGATGGTAACACGATTGTTCAGGAAACTCGCCTCTTGGACACTGACCGTAAAGTGACCTTCAGCATGCGCTCCAAAGAGGAGGCAGATGAATACCGTTATTTCCCGGATCCGGATTTGCCCTTGGTGAGACTTTCTCCGGAATTGATTGAAAAGTTCAGGAAAAATCTGCCTGAACTTCCGGAAGCAAAAATGCAGAGATTTATGGAGGAATACGGATTAAGCGACTATGATGCAGATGTACTGACTGCGAGTCAGGAAATGTCATCGTATTATGAAAAAGTCCTGGCTGAAGGGGGTGTGCCAAAACTCGCCTGCAACTGGATAATCGGAGACTTGACCCGTGTGATGAATGAGTCCGGAAAATCTCTCAAGGAAATAAATCTTTCTCCGGAGAATCTGGCAGATTTGACAAAACTGATTGAGCACGGTGAAATCGGCAGCAAAATCGCAAAAACTGTTTTTGCCGAGATGCTTGTATCCGGAAAAACACCGGAAACAATTATTGAAGACAAAGGCCTGAAACAGATTTCTGATGAGAAAGAGCTTGGCAGATTAGTAGAAGAATTACTTGCCGCAAATCAGCCGCAGGTAAAACAGTATCGTGAAGGAAAAACAAAAGTGATCGGTTTCTTTGTGGGACAGATGATGAAACAGACACGCGGCACAGGCGATCCGGCAGTAATCAACCGTTTGCTGAAAGAGAAACTGGATGGATAGCATGAAGAAAATTATCCTGTTTCTGGAATGGGGTTCGATCGCAGGGCTGGCAGGCTGCGGACTTTGGATTTTTCTGGGACTGCCGATTGAATCCAGTCAGGGATTCCCGCAAAAAATAATGTACATTCATGTTCCTACATTCGTTGCAACATACCTGGCTTTTTTTGTTGTGTTCGCCTTCAGCATCGCGTATCTCTGGAAACGTGACCTGATGTATGACCAGATCGCAAAGGTCTCGGCAGAAGTTGGTTTGATCTTTTGCGCACTTTTACTGATTACAGGTGCAATCTGGGGCAGGCCGACCTGGGGAACTTTCTGGGTTTGGGACGCACGCCTGACAACAACCCTTTTGCGTTATTTTCTGCTGCGAATGTCAGTCAGTGACAGGGACAAAGAGGCTCGTCTGGCTTCTGTGCTGGGAATTATCGGCTGCCTGGATATTCCAATAATACACAAATCTGTTGAATGGTGGCGCACACTGCACCAGCCTTCAACACTGTTCAAAGTCGAATCAGGCAAAGCCAGCCCTTCAATCCCACCAGAATTATTAAATCCGCTGATTGCTTCCATTATGGTCATGCTGTTGTTTTATCTTTATTTACTGCTCCTGCGTTATCAAACTGAAAAACGAAAGGATGAATTGAATCAACTTCTTGCGGAAACACAGGTTTAAATGATCATTGGTTTGGAATATGTTGTGGCCGCCTACGGAATCTGGGTTTGTACTTTCATAGTTTATATTCTGCTGACAAAACGTCGCATGAAAATTGCCGGTCAGACAGTTGAAGCACTAAAACAGAGAGTTTCTGATTCAGCAGACATTCCTGAAATAACGGGGGACATTGAAAACCAGAACTAAGTTTGTAATTGGCGGAGCAGTAATCCTGGCTGTAATTGTTGCCTTGTCATTGCAGGAATTGCAGAAAATGACGGTTTTCTTTTATACACCTGCAGAAGTACTGGCAAGCCCAGGTGAATTTGAAGACAAAACAATCCGCATCGGCGCGCTTGTGCAAAAAGGCAGCGTGGACTGGAACGCGCAGGCAATTCAGCTTTCATTTAAGATCACTGAAGACGGCAAAGTATTGATTCCGGTATATTATGACGGCGTCAAACCGGACTTGTTCCGTGAAGGACAGGGAGTTGTTGTTGAAGGAAAAATGAATGGTCCTCGTTTTGAAGCCAGTCAATTGCTTGTTAAACACAGCGAAGAATACACTGTTGACACTGAACACAAAAAATCAAAAGAAGAATATTATAAATCAATTCAGGCACAATAAAGCGGCTGATTGTTAAACTGAAAATATCAAACGCAGAGTAATTAACCCTGTTTCCTGAAACCAATCTTCCTGGCCAAACCAAAAAAATGTCATCACGTCTCCAGGAAATAAGAAATCATTATAAAGAAATAATAGCTACTGATCCTAACATCCGCAACAGGATGCTGGCTGTGGTTATTTTACTGGTACTGTTGATAGTACTGGTAATGTTCAGCATGCAGCGTGGTTATTCGGTTTTGGAGCAGTCCGGATCACAGTTGATGGTCTTTGTGGCGATCAACGTGAACATTGTCCTGCTTGCAATAGTATTCTACCTGATTGCACGCAACCTGCTCAAACTCTCTTATGAGCGGCGAAGGCACGTTCTGGGAGTTAATCTTAAAACAAAACTGATTACTTCCTTCATTGTCCTCTCCCTGCCTGCCATGGGTTTTCACCTGTTCGCAAGTTACTTTATTGCCACAAATCTGGAATCATGGCTGAAAGGACAGCAGGAATCTGTGATTCACAGCGCCCAAAATGTATCTGAAGCATATCACCAAAATCTTCGCAAAACCATGGAGCTTCAGTACTTAATCTGGGCAAACCATTTGAAAGAGAATAAAGGAGAATTAAACACACTTACACCTCTGAAAAATGTAGAGGCCGATGTGTCGCTTTTTTCTGAAGATCAGGAACTGTTGTATCAATGGCTTAAAATCGAGATTTCGCAGACCTACTGGACAAGCCCTTCTTTTAACGAGTGGTATCAAATCAAATCCAATAAACAAATCTGGTTCACTGAGGAACTAAAAGAGCGCATTGTTTACCGTTATGTCAAACCGGTGTCATTAAACAATAAACAGATGTTTCTGGAAGTTTATTTTGCGGCGCCCCCGAATGCTTCAGGCGCAATCAGCGAAATAATCGCGCAAGGTCATAACACCAGGTTTTTGACGGAATCCGAAGATTTGGTTCGTGGATATTATTTAATCATTTTTCTGCTGATGACACTGTTTATCATTTTTGTGGCAACATGGCTGGCATTCTATCTGGCACGCGGGTTCGTGCAGCCCATCGAAGACCTGGCGCTTGCCACACAGCGTGTTTCTGAAGGAGAGCTGGGTTTTCAAGTAAAACTTCAGGGACCATTGGACAAGGACTTCGCACTGCTGATGAAGTCTTTCAATTCAATGAGTCGTGATTTGCTGGAACATCAGATCGCCCTGAATAAAACAACCAACAATCTGCAGGAAAGTCACAGGACTCTGGAAAGTCATATTCGCTTTGTGGAACTTGTTTTGGAAAACATCACCACAGGTGTGATGTCATTAGACGTTGATGGACACATTGAAATATTGAATCACACAGCAAAACAAATGCTTCAACTAAAACCCGGAGGCGAGACCGGCAAGCACTATCGTGATGTTCTGGTAGATGAATCTCTTGATAAGTTTGAGGAAATGGTTGAACACATTGAAACAGAAAAAGAACGCTCCATTTCACGAAATCTGCTTGTTCATAAAAAAGACGGTCCTGTTGAAGTTTCCGCGACTCTTCTTCTTCTCCAAAGCAGCGAGGGGAAATCCGCTGGAATGGTTTGCGTTTACAACAATATCACAGAAATTCAGCGGCTTCAGCGCGCCCGGGCATGGCGTGAAGTGGCACGACGCATAGCGCATGAAATAAAAAATCCGCTAACTCCCATTCAACTATCCGCGGAACGTATCAAGCGTAAATACGCAGGAGAAGTTTCTGATGATGTAGCACTGCATCAGTCAACTCAGACAATCATCAATGAAGTGCAGCAGCTAAAACGGATGGTAAGCGAGTTTTCAAACTTTGCAAAAATTCCGGAATCAAATCCTCAAATGAATGATTTGAACCAGATAATCCGGAACACTCTCCATCTGTATCATGACAACATGCCTGCCAGAATTTCACTGACTACAGAACTGAGTGACACTCTGCCGAAACTGCCTCTTGACAGTGAGCAGATGCGTCGCGTGATCATAAATCTGGTGGACAATTCCATTAGTTCAATTGAAAAAAAAGGAACTCTTTCACGCATTTTCAGTCAGGGAAAAATTATTATCCGAACACGTCATTTTCCTGATTTAAACATCATTTCAATGGAAGTGGAAGATAACGGCACCGGCATTGTTCCGGAAATTTCTGATTATTTGTTTGAACCTTACACCACCACTAAAGAACACGGAACCGGTCTTGGCCTGACCATTGT
>LULS01000038.1_pt1 | contig 14929 bp, 12 predicted proteins | sample 728101 | NCBI WGS metagenome assembly LULS01 (sample SAMN03860283, study PRJNA289734) | marine metagenome | biome: seawater column; feature: ocean; material: water; isolation source: Red Sea water column Station 108 - depth 200m | place: Saudi Arabia: Red Sea | collected 2011-10-15 | depth 200 m | reverse complement strand
TCCATAATGCAAAATCTCCTCGTTTATAAATATAAACAAATTAAAAAATCATCTCCAATCCCAGAGTTTAAATAGGTTATAGGTTATGCCAATCCCTACAATTGGCTCTGTTAATCCTGTTGTGTTGTTATATGCTATTCCAATAAATGGCCCTAATGAGATTTGATTTTTTGGTGGTGGTATTTTTTGTATTGGGCCTTGTCCTGTGATTGTGATACCACCAATACTTTTTTCATCTATATAAGCGTAAAATTCTTTTTTATCTACTTTGTGAATTTTTGGTTCTAATGTGATTTGTCCTATGGTATTTAGTTTGAATTGAGCGGTTGTTAGATAGTCATCTTTCCAACCAAGTAAGGCTTGTCCTTCTGTTTCATAAAATCCTAAACGATTTTCTTGTCTATCTGAAAACATACGAACATCATTACCTGCTGAAAAATTGGAAGTTCTTACTTTATCTGATAGTAATTCTACTTCCCTTTCAAGTTCATACAATCTTTGGTAAAGTTCTGAATTTTCCTTACCACGCGTTTCATTGTGTTCTTCAAGTTCAACTTGTAAACTCGAATATAGATTTTTATATTCTCTAATTTCATCTTCCAAATCCTCAATTACTAATTCTTGTGATTGGACTTTTAATCGTAGTTCAACAAATTCACGATATAGTTGTTTTATATCGTAATGGTTAAGAAAATAAACGGTTGCCAATAACGACAACGATGCTAATAACGAAAGTAAATCTTTCCAATTATTCTTAAAATATTTCGTTAACTGCATTGTTGATTGCCTCTTTTAATGCTCCACCGAGCTCACTTCTGTCAAAAGGCAAATCTTCATTTATTTGAAACCCAGTAGAACTAATATCTCTTTGTGTAAATCCAGTTCCTTGACCTGTTGTGACTTTACCATTTCTTTTATTAATAAGTTCAACCACAACACGAACTTCTGTTGTTGTTGATTCTCTATTAAATATTCCTAAAATAGTTGCTGATTTTCTTGGTCTACCAAGATAAACAACTTTTGCTTTAAGTTCATAGTCTGAATCACCTTCAACTAATTCGTATCTTGAATCCATTACATTTTCAGTAAGAATTTGTCTAACACCAAGAAATACTCGTGAGTCTTCAAGTCCTTCAATTTCTGCTTGATTAACAAAATTAGATATACTTAAAGATGGCCATTGACCTTCTGTCATTTTTGCTTGTGGTAAATCTTGTCCGACAAGAATACCTAATAATAATAATCCGATTATTTTTTTCATTTTTACTCCTAAAAGTTTGTTCCAAATACTAATGAATAGGTAATATTTCTTTTACCTAAATCATTAACCAATGTATTTATGCCTACATTAAATCCAAAATTCATTTTAAATGTTTCCGTAAATGGAATATCAACATTAAATCCTGGATAAATCAATATAGGACTTTCTAATAATAAATATTTAGTTTCTGATTTTAACCCCTCAAAATATCTAAATAATGTATAACTGACAAATGTCTGTAATACAAGTTTTGTATTGTTAATTGGTATCATATATCTAACACCATACATAGTATTAACATTAAAAAAAGTTTGTTCTGATATCATACCAATACTTGAACTTACTAATGCTACTTCACCTATGTCTTTTTTTAATACTTTTCCGTAGTTTCCTGTTATTAACCAATCACTACCCTCAAAAGTATTATAATATAATCCACCTACATTCCAAAATAAATTTTGTTTTTTCGCCTTTAATTTAAATCCTTGTCCGTATAAACCTAATATTTTTTTAGCGTCCGTTGTAATGTTAGCAGTATAATTTGTTTCTCTTGTTAAATCAAAGTTCTCTGTCATATAAGTAGAGTTCAATGAAGTAACCCAAGCAAACTCATACTTGGTTGCTACGATATCACCACCAACAAAACTTGGTTCTGCTTGTGATATATCTTCCTCCTCTTCCTCTAAAGCGTCCGATAGATTTAATGTAGTTGCTGATGCTAACGCTTCTTCCGCTACATTAACCGCACAAGGAAACAATTTTTCAAATTCTCTATAAACTTGTTGTGTCCACGCTTCTAATTCGCCAGCAAGAACTTGTTCCCAAGTAAAAAATCGTCTTTGGTTATAATAAGTTACCCAAAATCCATTTTCAGTTGTTTCTGTTGTATAATTAAGATTGACTGGTTGTTGAGTGCAAGGGTCTAAATAGTTATAACCAAAATCCCTATTTTGTCCATAAAGACTACATACTAATAATATTGTAAGTAACCATTTCATTCATCTTACCAACCTCGTTTTTCCATTCGTCTTAACACATTTGCGACTGCTGTAATGGTTGCTCCTGTTGTTGCATATGAAACCGTTGACTGGTCAAATTCCATATTTGGGCTTTTAAGAAATCCTGCTCCTTCTTTTGTTGATTGTCCTAAACCACTACCTGTAATATATCTTCCTGTTTCAACTGAAACTAAACGAACTTGAATACCAACACTTGTGGTATTACTTACTTTAATTTTTCTTTTGTGGATTTCCTCGTTGTTAGATACTGAAAAGTCATATAATTCTGCATAAATAAAATATTTAGTAGTTGCGAATTTACCAACACTTATTTCTTCCTCTAACATTCCACTAACACTTCTTTCCCACTCTTGAACCATTTTAGCAATTACTTCATCTTTTTCTTCAACAAAATAAAATCTACCTGCTTCTTCAAGAGCTTCAATTATTCTATTAGTCATACCAAATCCAACTCTTTTTTCTTTTAGTTCTGGATACATATTCACGACTTCTTGTGGAACTTTGATATTAATCATTTGGATACCTTCTGGTTCTCCATCATACCACTTAATATCATCAAGTGTTTTTTCTGCTTCATAAGATGCTATTTTTGTTTGAACTTTTGATTTACCTGATTGGGCATTTAAATCAGTTAATCCAAGTATTAATAATAAGCTAATTAAATATTTCATTTTTACTCCTTAAAAAAGTTTGCGTTAATTTCAATGTATTTTTCGTATTCTTCTGGTGCGTCATCTTCATCATATATCGCATCCACAGGACATTCTGGTTCACACGCTCCACAATCGATACACTCGTCTGGGTCTATATAAAGTTGTTTCCCAGAAAGGTCTTCCATACCAACAAGTTCTGCTCCTACTCCTGTAGGGTCGTCTGGTCCGTGAATACAATCTACTGGACAAACTGGGATACACGCTGCATCACAAACTCCGACACAAGGCTCTGTAATTATAAATGTCATTTTTGCCTCTTATTTTTTAAAATTTGCTAATGGGTCACCGTGTAATTCTTCAATCTTGTTATTAAGATTTCTGATAGAACTTTCAAGTTCTTTAACATCTCTTTGAAGATTTACGATATCTTTTTCTAATGGTGATAAATCAACTTCACCAACGGTATCTAATTGCTCTCTTAACCACACGATATCATCTTCAAAAGTTTGTAGTTTAGTAGAAACAATTTCTATATCACTTGCTTCTGCAAATCCTGTAACTACTTCTTCTAATGAATCAATACGACCTGTGAAAGTATACCAACCTGCTATCAAACCTGATAATACGGTTACTAAACTTACGATATTTGTTATTGATAATCCAAACTTTTTGTTTTGAACATCATCTAACATTTTTTCTGTATCTATTACTTCTTTTGCCATTTTTTACTCCTTAAAAATCAAAACCGAATGATAACATTACAGTTTCGTTGTGAAAACTTTCTTCATTAATCAAATATGCTAAATCAATATTGATAAACCCAACATCAACTCCACCACCTAATGTTATGTAATCAACATCAAAATCTGGTTCTGTGTAATATCCACCGCGTATATAAAACATATCGTTAATAACTAATTCATCACCAATACCAATTGAATTCCAATCCTCATACATCTTTACATCTAATAAAATATTGTATGTTATATTTTCTCTAAAAGGTATTGATTGTTTTATACCTAATCCAATTGACATAGGTAAATCTAATTTTTCATCTAAAAATTCTGTTTCTCCACCTAAATCTTTCAATACGATACCAAGTGAAGTATTATTGAATTGTTTGTGAACTCCAACATCAAGTCCATAATTCATCTTGATATCAAAACTATCAATAAATTGGTGTTGATAAAGATTTAAACGAGTTCCAAATAACCAACCTTTTAAATCTAAACCATAACCAAGACCAAATCTCATTGATGATGATTGAAAATCTCCAACAATAATTCCATCAGGGTCTGCTTGTGTTTGTGTTCCATAATCAAAATAAAATAGTTCTGAAGTAAATCCAAAATTACTTGTATAAGATAAATTTTGATATCCCATATCATCTACAAGATTTGGTAACCATTTTACATAACTAACTTCACTATGTTGTTGTTTAAGTCCTGCGAAGGCTGGATTGTGAAACAAGTTTTTTACACTTGCGTCAGCAATACCTGCGTTTCCAATACTTGCACTATAAACACTTGGGTTGATTGTAAATATGTTATTTGCTTGTGCAAATAAACTTGTTGTTAATAAAATTATACTTAAAAGTTTTTTCATTAGCGTCTCCAGTTATCTTTTGTCCAAGTCTTTCTTATTATTTTATCTTTACGATTATGTTCGTGTGAGTCATATCCAATATGGTATGATATTCCAGCGATTGAAATAAGAACAAGAGCTTTTCTCCATTTTGGTTGTTTGTGTTTAAAAGATGTTCTCCATTTTGGTTGTTTGTGTTTAAAAGATGGATGTTGATGTTTCATATGCATTCTTTTATGAGCATCTTCAAATCGTTTCCATTGTTCTTTTTTCATATCGTAATTTCCTCTTCTTTCATGCATCTTCAGTTGCATAATCATTTTTTGAGATTCAGAATGTCGTTGGTTTTGTAACCACTCTGCTTTACGATTTTCACGAACTTCCATTTTATCTTTATGTTGTTGTCGTTTTTCTTCCTCAATGTCTTGTGCCATCAAAGGGAACATAAAACATAATATTAATAGTAATTTACTCATTTTATTCTCCTTATCTTAATATTGTAAATTTCTTTGCTTTAATTTTATTTTCAGTTTCCATTACAAAAATATAAATACCAGGTTGTAATACTTGGTGTCCTTCATAAACTGATACTTCTGGTAACCAAACATTTGGTGAATTAGTAAAATCAAACTGATGAATACCTTCACCAACTTCTTCATCTAATACTACACCAATTCTTTGTCCATTTGTGTTATAAATACTAATCTTTACATTACTTGTTTGTTCCATAAAGAATTGGAACTTAGCGTTCATCTCAAATGGATTTGGATAAACATAAGTCATTTCATCTTCGTCTGGTTGTCCACCACCGAATGCCCAATATTTATTCCACACTAATACTTTTCCATCTTGTCTTGTCATTAATAAATCTTGTCCATTTGGATTACCTGCGACTGCTTTACCAACAAATGATAAATCTGCTTCAGTCCATTCAGAGTCAGGGAAATCGGCGGTAAATACTAATTGTAGTCCTACCATTTCCTCTGTAATATAATAATCCTCTGGTGCGTTGTTTGGTGAGTGGTCAAATCCACCAAAACTAATTCTTTTATATCCGTTTTCATCAACTTCACTTTCATTTAAATAAGTCAACCAAGGCCCTGGCAGTAATCCTGTTTGAGCGTCTATAAAGTGTAATTGGTTAGTATCATATTCAATCTCAAACTCAAATCCTGCTATCTTTGTAGGGATTAATGTTTCTTCATCAATACTTGGTTTAATTGTTAATGGAACTACAACTTGATTACCTGCTTGAACTCGTACTGTTGAGTCTGCTGGTAGTGAGAATAAAACATCTGGATTTGTTAAGAAGTTTTGCATACTTGCCATAGTTCTTTCAGCATCATATTTAGTATCTGAATTTGTCCAATCAGCTGGTGCTGTTCCACTACCACCTTGTGCTGTAGCCCAACGATAAAATGTTGTTCCATTCACATCAATATATCCGTCACCACCACTTTCTTGAACTTTTGTTCCTGTTCTATTTATATCACCTGTAAAGTAATATCCAATATCACTTTCTTCGTCTGTTCCGTCTATAAGATTATCTCCGTCAAAAGTATAATCTGGATTTACATCTCCGTCTGTTGTTACATCAGGGTCATCAAATGTTGAAGTTCCTGCTCCGATTGTAATATTTAATGTATCTAAACCTGTTTGTGTCATTTCGTCAGCATCCATCATATCTGGATTTAAAACTTCAACTTCACCCACATCAAGTTCTGCTGTTTCTTGTGGTAATTCTTCATCAACAAAGATTGAAAATTCTCTTCTTTGTGGTGTTGAACCACCATTTACTGCTTGATAATAATTTAATGTTTCTGAACTTCCACCTGCTTTTAAATTATCAATTGTTGACCAATCCTCATATGAATTTCCATTTTCGTGTGTATAATTATCAAATATAGCACTTGTGTATGCCCAAGAGAAATAAGCGTCATTTAACTGAAACACATCATCTCCATCAACATCACCTATTAAATAAGAACTCGGGTCTATAATAACAATATCATCTGAATTTAGATATTTACCTGATTGGAAATTAAATGATGCAATTGCGTCATTTACATTTGTGATAGCTCCTCTATCTAATTCTAATTGTGAGTGGTCACCAATTTCATCAGCCGCGTCTGGTGGCCAAAATGAAACTCTGTATTGATTATTTCGTGGAAGTTGAATATTGAAATATCCTTTATCGTCTGTATAAGTATAATCCCAATATGATACTCCTAAAAAGCCCTCACCAGGAACTACTTGGTCGGCTGTTGTTCCACTTGTTATATCTGTTATTTGATAATGATAATATCCTGGGGCTCCTTGTTGGAAATTACCAATAACATCATCACTTAAATCTTCATCTACTGTATTTGAATCATCTGCGATAAGTTCTATATTATACCAATTTGAAGTATTGTCTGGATTATCTTTATCTAACTCAAACATTACTTTCCAATATGGATATGTTCTATCAGTTGCACTTCCGTCTGGTCCTGCACTTTCAGGGTCATTATTAACTTGAACTGGGTTATCTACATATCTAAAAAATCCTTCTACATCAACAAGTTTCGGGTGTAATGTGATATCTCCACGAGCACCACCGTCATAAGTTGAATCTGTTCCCCAATTTCCATCAATATAAACTTTGTAATCTAATAGATAGTCATCAGATACATAAGTATAATATCCTTGATTTCCATTATAAAATGTTGGTATTCTAAATGATTTTGCTGAAAAATTATCATTTACATCATCTATTTTAAAATATAATTTTATTAATTGTGTTTCGTTTCCGTTTCCACTACCAAAAGTAATATCATTAACATCATGCGAAACCATAGTAATTCTTAACCAATCATAATCATTATCTGAAATAGATTGTTCAAATACATTTGTATTAGTTCCAACTGCTAATGAATCACGATAGCCTACATTTGGATAATAAACGATTTCATAAGAATAATCTGCTCCTGAACTTTCATCACCTTCGGTATAATTTGCAAGATAACTACCTTGTTCAACTTTATTATTACCAGTTGTGTTCATAGTAAGTTTTTGTGCTGAAGTTCCATTTACTTCGGCGTTTCCACTTGCACCATTAGGTTCTATCCAAGTAATAATATCATTATCAAATGCGATATCAAATCTAAATGCAGTAATATCTGAACCTACATCATCAAGAGTAACTTCCAATATCATAATATCATCTCTCCACGCATCAAAGTTATTATTCTTATATGCTGGTAAATCTTTATCGTCTGCTAAATATTCTTTTAATGCAATTTCAGTATTATCTCTCCACCAAAAATCTGGGGAAGTCCAAGTTCCTAATTGTTCAACCCTAATAATAGGATTTTGTGCGAATACATTACTAAAAAGTAAAATACCAAATAACCATTTTGTTAATGATTTAAACATTTATTTTCTCCGTTAAACTTCTAAACTTCGTCTTACCCAACCATAGAAAAACTTTTCTTGTTCAGGTTTTGCGTTAATTAAATCACAATAATATCTAATTCTGAATGCTTTAATTCTATCATGCTCTAATCTACAATTCTTTACTGCTTGTCTTGTTCCACTACCAGCGATACCATCTACTGCTAATTTACATCCCTTTGAATTACAAGCTCGTTGGATTACTTTTCCAGCATTACGAATACCCATATTGACAACCATATCAAAATAAATGTGTTGTAAATGTTTTGGAAATTCGTCTAATTTAAACCTATCCCAATAATCCTTTTTATAAATTTCTATTGCGTCTTCTTTAGTTAGATTTTTAATATCCAAGTCTGGATACCATCTTTTTGTGATACCGAAATTGGTTTCACCACCCAAATCTTTAGGGTCGTTAACATACCCACCTTCGTGGTGTAATACTTTACTGATAATTTCTTTATAATCCATAGTTTTTCTCCTCGTATATAAATATAAAACTAATTTTTTTTATTATACCTCTAGACTAAAAATATTTATGAAACATATAAACCTGCTGAACCTGCTGAACCACCTGTTACTGTGGTTGTCCCAATACTATCTGATGTTGTTATAACAACTATAACACCACCCATACCGGCTCCACCACCACCACCAGGCCCTGCTGATGTTTCCATAGAAGATTCTGCATCTCCACCTCTGCCTCCAACAGCTCCTGTAGTTGTGTTTATTGAGTTTGTAAAGTCTTTTCCATCCATACCATCAAGACCATCTGTTCCTGTAGTGCTACCTGGTGCTTCACCAGCTCCTCCACCACCACTACCGGCTCCACCACCGACAGTCAATCTTCTTGCTGTTTCTGATGAGTCCATAACATCTCTCATCATTATAACAAGATGCGGGTCAACTACTGCTAACCTTGTTACGGCTTTGGTTGTTCCACCTTCTGCTCCTGCTCCACCACCTTCTGCTAATGCCATTTTTTATTCTCCTTTTTAAATTAAACCTTTATGTTTATTACACTACCTGCTGAACCTGCTCCACCTGCGGCTGGTCCAGAACCTGCTCCAGGAAGTGAACCTTTTCCAGCACCACCATCTCCACCGTCTCCACCAAGTGAACGAATTGAACCCGAATTTACAAGAAGTCTTGCTGAAATAAATATAATTCCACCAGAACCACCTGAACCACCACCATTAGCACCATAATAAGTTCCACCAGAACCTGGATTACCACCTCTTGAACCTGATTGTCCTTCTGAACCCGATGGTAGTGCATTACCCCAACCACCTGCTCCACCTCGTGTTGGCGAATCACCTGTTGAATTGTCTGATGTTGAAGTTCCTGCTCCGTCTTCACCTGCTGTTCCGTCATTATGAACAATACAACTTGTATCTATCTTAAATTCATTTTTTACAAAAATTCTTGAACCACTTGTTATAAGTGTTGGTGCTGTTCCTGTGCTATTATCTAATTCTAAACTATCTGCATATAAATCACCCCGTAATGACCAAACCGTACCTACTCTTGTCAATACTGTTGTTCCTTGTTCATTTACAACTGTTGCGTTATCATCTGCTTTACCAGCTCCGTTTAGTCCACTACCAGTTGAAACTGTTGCTGTATTAGATTTCAATGTAATAACTCCATCACCACCTGCTCCAAATAATCTTGTTCTTTCAAGTATGAAACCACTTTCCGAAGTAACATCACCACTATCATCAAATGTTAAAATTGATTGAGTATGATGCATAATTTTAACTGAACCCGCACTAATCTCAACTCTCGATTTAGTAGAAGACTCTGGACCAATTGTTGTTGTTCCACCAAAGAAAGCACCTGTTACACTTCCACTAACTAATGCTAAACCACTTGTATCTAAAATTGCTTTATTAGCTGTATTTCCACCTGCGAATAATTCTGTCTTTGAACCATATTTTGCTAATAATGTAGAACTATTATTATAAATTTCTAATCCATCATCTTCTAATGATACTTGGACTGCCATTGAAGCGGACGCTAATGCAGCGGACGCAGACGCATCTGATAATGATTTGGATGCTGCGGACATTGATGATGATGCCGTCAATAATGACGCTGTAGCGGCTGAAGCTGATATGTTTGCATTAATTGCAAATGTTAATGCTGATTGTGATACTGAACTAAAATTTTCTTTCAATAATGATGCAGAGTCTGAAAATTCTGCAACTATTGATTGTGATGCGACTGATAATGATGATGACGCTGTTAATAATGATGCTGTATTTGCTGAAGCTGATAAGTTTGCATTAATTGCAAATGTTAATGCAGATGCTGTCGCTGATGCAAAGTTTGTTTTCAATAATGACGCTGATGTCTCAAATTCTGCAGATGCTGACGCTTCTGCTCCAGCGGAAAATGCTGATGCTGATAAAACCGCTTTCGCTCCAAAATTAGATGCTGACACTACTGTTCCAGTAAAATTATCTGTTAATATTGATGCTGATGTTGCAAACTCTGAAACTATTGATTGTGATGCGACTGATAATGATGATGACGCTGTTAATAATGATGCTGTATTTGCTGAAGCTGATGTATTTGCATTAACTGCAAAATCTAAAGCTTTCGTTTGTGAACCTGTTGCTGCGAAATCTATACCTACTGACGCAGATGTCATTACACTTCCAGAAACTATATGTGCAAAATCTTGTGAACCTGTCGCTGCGAAGTCTATAAACGCAGATGATGATACCATAATTGCTCTTGACTCACTTAGTGATGAAGTCAATTGAGTAATACTTGAAGCTAATGAAGTCCTTGATGAAGTTGATTCAGTTTGAAGTGTTCCTACTTCAAATTTTGATTGAGTTAAATCTGCTTTTACTGGAACAAATGAACCAGTTATCGTTGTATTAAGTGATGTTGTCACTTGTGCAAAAGTTGCTGATGCAGATGCTTCTGTGTTTGATGAAAATCCTAATGCTGTTACCATTCCACCAGATACTGATGAACTAATTCCACTTTCTAATGAACCAGTAGCTCCTCTTGTAAATTCTAAACTTTCTGATGTAAATACTAATGATGATGTTAACGAACTCGTAGCAAACAATAATGATGCTGTTAGTGAACTCGTAACTTCATTTGATGCAGATACAACAGCGGATTCACCAAATCCTTTTGCTACTAAATCTGATTCTTCTTTAGAAGAAGTTAGTGAAGTTCTTACCAATGAATGAGATGTTACTGATGAACTGGTTTCTAATTCTATTTCTATACTTTTTGATACTGATGACGATACATCAGTTTTAAGTGAACCTGTTGTATCATTAACTCTTTTAAAAACATCACCCGTATCATAAACTATTCCATCAGTATCTTGTGCTTGAAGTGAACCTGTTAATTGTATTGTTGAAGCTGTTATTTGTCCAGTTGCCTTTAATATTAATTTACCATTAGAACTTGATATCTCTGTTGAAGTTATATTAAATCCACCAATTGATGCTGAAGTAAATGATGCGGCTCCGTCAGATGTTATAATTGCTAATGGTGTTCCAACGGCTGGTAATGATACCGAGTTAGCTGCAAAACTACCAGATATCGTTACATTTTCTGATATTGTTCCACCCGTAAGTTTAAATTTTGAACCAGTTATTGTTCCGTCTGATTTTAAAATTAATGCATCATTAGAACTTGATATTGCTGTTTCACTAACATTAAATCCACCAATTGATGCTGATACAAATTTAGCAGCACCTGTGGATGATATACTCGCTGATGCTTCACCAGTTGTAGAAGCATTTGCTGGAACTAATATTTGATTAGCAGTTAAACTTGCTGAAATCTTTGCTCCACCACCAATTGTTAAATTACCGTCTGGTTGTAAGTGGAAGTTTGAAGAACTAATTTCAATCTGGTCATCTGAACCACTTACAAATTGAACTCCCTCTTTACCAAAGAAAAACTTATTTGTTCTAACATCAAACTCACCAACTCCGTCAGCGTTTAATGTTCTAAATTTAAATGAACCACTATTTCCATCGTGTAATTCTATACCAACACCATCATAACTTTCACTTGTATTTAATGACCTGGATATTGAACCACTCCACATTACAAACCCACCTCTACCACTTACACTTGAACTATTAAATCCGGCGTAATCAACTGAACGAATATATGCTGAATTTACACCAGCGGCTTCAATACCGGCTCCTAATGCGTTTCCAATAGATAATGAACCTGTTAATAAATTATTTGTTCCTTGTATTACATCATTTTCTCCGTCAAATTCTACAGCTTCTCTTATTGTGGTAAATTGTGCTTTATTTCCATCTCTATCATAAAACTCAATTAAGAAATCAAATAAGTCTGGGCGTTTTCTTAATTTAGGCATTGGAGCGACAAATCTAAATTCGTCTGGATTAAAGTTTGTATCTGTTGCTGGTGTTAATTCTATACTTTGAATATATAATTGTCCAGCTTCTACTTCTACTTGTAATTTTGTATCATCATTTATTGTTACACCTGAACCAGAGAATTCTGGTCTGAAAGGAATATTAACTCTACCAAAATCAATATTCTTTCCTAATTCATTATCATCTGATTCTAATGTGATTATTTCACCTTGAGATTCATCTTCTGTTTGTATAACTTTTATAGGGTCACCTAAATAATTTCCAATACTTCCTGTTGAGGCTACTTTTAATCCTTTTAAATCTTGTGATAATTTACTACCACTTACATAAAATCTTACTTTTGCTCTTGATTGTGATTCAACGATTCCCTCGTCTTTATGAATATCCTTTTCACCAGTTTTTAATATTGCATTTACTGATAAATTATAATCTACATTTGGTCGTAGTTTTATTTTTGGTGTGGTTGTTTCAAATACAATTGATTCGTCTGCTTTCCAATTAGAACCAGATATTAATACCGCGTTCATTAAAGGTGGACTTGTAGTTGATGAGAAAGCCATACTACCAGTTCCTGATGTAGTGCTTACATTAGTTCCTCTTCTTATATGTTTCGTTTGCCAATTGTTCTCAATATGAATTTGATTAACAAACTTTCCAATTTTTTGACTTAAACTTACTGAACCAGTATTAATCAATACATCTGATGCTTCTACAAGTTTATCTGAAACTAATTTAAAATCTCCTTGTGTTGAAAATCCTTTTGCAAATGTTTTAATTCTATGAACATCACCAGAAAATGTTCTCATATTTTTAATTGTTATTTCTGCAAAAGATTGTAAAATTGTTTCACTTACTGAACCTGTTGTTACTGGTTCATAATCAATTGTAAATGATGAACCTGTATGTGGAACTGGGATAAATGGATTACTATCATCTTTTTCTGGTGTATCATCTCTAACTACAAAAGGAAAGTCTACTTCTAATAAATCTGGACTATGAACTGCTACAATAGACGCTGTATATGATGAGCTTTTAAATTCTTGTCCTGTTATCCCTTGAACTAATGGACTGACTGCTGGTGTTGCTTTAAATGTTCCACCCGCTAATTCTAATCTAAAAGGTTCTCCACTTTGTCTTTTAATCAATGTTCCTTTACCAACGGCCGCTGGTTGTTTAGTTTCTACTGCAATTGGTGGTGTTGGTTTAGATGCTATCGCTGGAATTGGTGGTGTTGGTGGTGGTGAAGGTTCTTCTTGTGGTCTGTGAAATTCTTCGTATTTTTGTTCAACAATATTTGTTTGTATAGCTGTTGTGTCTGTTGTATTTTGTTGATTTTTAGGTTTAGCTGCATAAGTTGTTTTTGCAGTTTGACCACCACCTAATCCTCTATGTCCTATATCTGTCGGTGGGATGTCTCCTACCATAGCATCGTCTGAATCTATATTAGTTTTTAAATCACCAATATTCATAGGTCTTGCAAATGGACTTGCGTTTCCATCATAATCTCCACCAGAAAATGTAGAACTTGTTACAAAACTATCTCCACCTGAACCACTCGCAACGACTACACCTGCTACTGTTTCTATAATCTCTATTGCTGGAAGTGGATATCTTTCATTTCTTATAAAATCAATTCCTTCACCTCTGAAAAAAATTGGTTGTATATTTTTTGCAACTGGGTCAATAAATACTTCTTTTTCCCACTTAACATTATAAACATTTTTCCACTCTGGTGGAACATCAATTAATGAACCTAATATTGTTAAAGTTCCTACACCTGTTGCGGTTGTTGGATACACTTCAATCATTATATGTCTTGAAGGGTCATCACCTAAGTATTTAATTGGTTCTGTATAAACGGGATTTCCGTTAACATCTATCAATTCAATCTTTATTTCTACATCATTTTCTAAAAATTCTGAACCAAGTATTTGAAATGTGCTTCTACCACCAGGGATAGTATCATCTAAACTAAATACTTTAAAATATTTAGATGTTGGCAGACTATCAACAATGTGTGTTTCATAGTCCGTTAATCCTTGCGATTGTAATATTTTTTGTTGTATTGACATTTAACTATAAATATCTTAAAACAAAAAAAGTGTATTTATTTTATGATTTTTTTATGATTTTTTTATGAAAAAAACTACTTATTAATATGGATAAGTTTGTAGACATAAAAATAAGAGCAAAATATAGAGATATGCTAAAAGAGCATTGTAAAGATAATGGTTATAAAATGTATGCTTATGTTGAGAATTTAATAGAACAAAATTGTAGAAAGAAAAAAGTTTTAATCGTAGATAGAAAAACTTAATCAGGTTTAGGTTTTACTATTGCTCCTCTACCAATAATCTTTTCTTTTATTGGTTTTTCAATAGGTTTTTCAATTTTAATTATTTTTTTCTTTTTTTTTACTATTTTTTTAGGTTGATTTTCCAAAAGAACTTGGTTATAAGCTACTATTAACATTACTGCTAACGGGTCAAATACAAATATCAGTATAAATATAAAAAACTTTACAACGGTATCAATGTCGGTATTGAATGCTCTGGCTAAATAGATTGCGGGCCCTACATCTACTCC
>LULS01000264.1_pt1 | contig 14954 bp, 18 predicted proteins | sample 728101 | NCBI WGS metagenome assembly LULS01 (sample SAMN03860283, study PRJNA289734) | marine metagenome | biome: seawater column; feature: ocean; material: water; isolation source: Red Sea water column Station 108 - depth 200m | place: Saudi Arabia: Red Sea | collected 2011-10-15 | depth 200 m | reverse complement strand
TTTTGAGCACCTAAAGTTTCTAAAGGATTATCAGTGGTAGGATCAAAACCAGAAGGAAGTCCTAGATTAGTTTGAACAACGGAAGCATCATCGCCTGCTGCATCAAGTAAAGTGGTTATTGCCGAAACAAATTTTGAGGTTTTTGATGCAGAGAGGGAGATAGTAACTGTTTCGCCCGTGTAAGAATCTGTTCCTCCATCGGCAACAACCCTCACCCCTTTGTTATCAGCTGCATTTAAAGTGTATTCACCATTAGCATTGGTGATGGCAGTTGCTACAATAGTCCCGTTAGCATCAAGTAGTTTAACAGTTGATCCAGTAACATACCCATCAACTACTGTTCCCGTAATAGTTTCAGGTTCAATAGCATCATCTACTGTAATAGTAAAAGATTTACTGGTGCTAGTTGTAGATTCACTATCAGTTGCTGTTACGATAATTGAATAAGAATCCTTACTTTCATAATCTGCAGTTACAGAGTCCTTAAGTTTTAAAGTTGTTCCTGATAATTCAAATTTATCTGCATCTGTACCTGAAAGAGTAAAAGTATTATCTAAATCTGGGTCGTCAGATGAAATTGTTCCTACTGCAATACCAGCAACATTCTCTGCCATGGAAGTAGAAGATAAGTCTATTTCAGTAGGTATATCGTTAACAGCATAAATGATGAAAGTGAAAGTAGCTGAGTCAGATAGCCTGCCATCTGATGCAGTAAGTACAAGTGTTCCTGGAGTTGTATTATCATCATTTAAATCAGCATTAGGAGTAAAAGTAAGTCCTTCAAGTTGGCCGGCTACTAAAGTCATGCCCTGGGTAATAGTAACTCCATCAAAAGTAGTTAAAACACCGGTGGTAGGAATAGAGTCAACTGTGATGGTAAGAACATCGCCATCAGCATCGGTGGGTGCGCCGATACCAAAAGAAGCTGGAATGTCTTCTGTAAAGTCAAACGTGAAATCTGCACCAGCATTAGGAGCCGCATTTGCTGTTGGAGTTGGGGCTCCAGCTGAGTAGTCTGTAGGCCCACTACTCGTTCCACAAGAAGCTAATGTTATAGCCGCTAAATTGGCAAATAAAATAGAAGAATGTCCTTTAAGTTCAAAAGTTTTATTTGAACCTCGAGGTTGTTCTCTCAGTAATTTCTTAAGTTGATTGTTCAGTTTTTGTTCGATATTTAGATCTAGAATAAGATCTTGATTTTCATTTTGTATTTCACCCATTTTTTTACTCCATGTATAGCTCAATTTCTTTGAGCGCGAACTATTAAATATGCCATAAAACAGCTAGCTTTTCCAAGCTTATTTTAGAATTCTTTGGATCTTTAAGAACCTACCAAGCAGGATTATATTTTTGGCAATAATTTATTTAACTACAGTGTATTCTTTATCAATCTGTTTGATCTCTTTTCTAAGTAAAATAAGAGCAATTAAATTAGGTATTGTTGCTATAGGACCTATTACTGTAGTACATATACTATTCGGTAATAAAGTATCCAACCTTCTCCAAATAAATGTGCGGTAGCACGATCTCCATAATAAGACCAAGCTATAACTGTAGAAAAGGCAAATAATAAAAGACCGAAAGCAACAATATACTGACCATACTCACCGAAAACACTTTTAGTAAAGGCTTTACCTGTTAAGTCAGCAGATCTTAAAAGAGACTTCCCTTCTATAATAAAATTACCTGGATTGATAATTTTTCCTTCTTCTACCGATATAACACCCGAAAAATTTTGATTAGTTTCTCTATCTTTGTAAGTAGTTTCTTCTGCAAAGGAACGATTGTGCATTAAAGTTACATCTTTAGAAGTTAGCACTCCTTCTGAAACATTCAATTCCCCTGTGAATTCAATATTTTCATTTCTTTCATAATAATAATTTCGTAGAGTAATTAAATCTTCTTCAGAACTTATTTCTGAATAGCTCCCTTTTAAATAATCCATTGCACTTGCTTCGAATTCATTTTCAAATTTTTGATTCCAAACTCCTGAAGCCAATATAACTAATCCAGTCAGAGTACAAACAACAATTGTGTCAATGAAGGGTTCAAGAATTGAAACCATGCCCTCCTCTATTGGATTTTCTGTTTTTGAAGTGGCATGAGCGATTGGAGCAGAGCCTTGTCCTGCTTCATTGGAATACAAACCTCTATTTACTCCTCTTGTTAGAGCTGCAGCAACACTAGCACCAAGAAAACCCCCTACAGCTGCTGCAGGTGAAAATACATGAACAAAAATTAATTTTAATGAAGGAATAATATTTTCATAATTACCTATTATTACTGCCAGTGCCCCTAGGATGTACCAAAAGGCCATAAAAGGGACTAATTTAGAAGCAATCTGAGCAATCCTCTTTATACCACCTATTATTACCATCCATAGCAAAATAGCCAAAACTAAGCCTGTTAACCACTTAGGTATATCAAAAGTATCATTCATAACTAGGGCAATATTATTAATTTGAGGCATATTTCCTGTGCCGATACACATCATCAGAAGACATACAGAGAAAATAACCGCTAACCACTTCATATTAAGACCATTTTCTATATAGAACATCGGTCCACCGGCTATTGATCCATCAGCTAGTTTTTCTCTATATTTATGTGCCAAAGTAACTTCTACAAACTTAGTGGTCATACCAAGAAAAGCTACTACCCACATCCAAAAAATTGCAGCTGGGCCTCCTAGAAAAATAGCCAAGGCTACTCCACCAATATTGCCTGTTCCGATGGTTCCTGAAAGAGCTGTTGTTAGGGCCTGAAAAGGTGTTGTTTCACCTTCTGTGCCAGGCTTCACATATTTACCAGATAGAATTCTCCAACCATGAGTAAAATACTTAATTTGCGGGAATCCTAGGTAGATAGTAAAGAAAATACCTGATCCTATTAAAAAGGCAGGAAACCAGTAATGATCTACTAAGTAATAGGTAAGAAATTCAAGAACTTGAGTAAATGTATTCATTTGTTAACTAAGATATTGCTCTAGTTCAGTGTATCCACCTATGTATTGATCATCTTTAGTTATTTGAGGAAAAGTTCTCGCTTCTGGAAACTTTGTGATTAATTCTTCTCTTGAAAAGTCTACATCTAACATGTATTTCTTATATTCAAGGCCCTTAATTTGGCATAGCTTCTCCGCTTTATCACAGAAAATACAGTTATATTTTGACCAGATTTCTATCATGTTTAACTTCTATTTTTTGTTACAATCTTTGTAAAAGGAATTTCTTATGATACTTGATGCATTTAAATTTACTAATGATTTATTTTTAAAGAATTTTTCTAAATTTCTAACTCTTGTTTTCCCAGTATATGTAATTATTTTTCTTGTGTATTTTCAAATGTCTTCTGTTCCTGGTTATGGGTTTGGGATCACTACCGGCTTTATTTATCAAGAATTAATCATTCAACTACTCACTGTATATTCCTTAATATTAAGCATTTTATTAATTGATGATATTTACAAAGAAAGAAAGAGATCAATCACGAATTATTTTTATCTTAGTGCGTACTTGTTTATTAAAATTGTAGTAATTTACTTAATTACAAGTTTTGCAGTTATTTTAGGCCTTTTAGCTTTGATTCTTCCTGGTCTGTATGTTTCAGCAAGATTATTTTTTGCCTCTTATTTAGCTATTATTTTTAATGAAGGAATAATTGATTCTTTAAGCAAATCTTTTGAACTAACTCAAGATAAAGGATGGGCAGTACTTGGTTATCTGTTAGCTGCAACTTTTCCTTTATTATTTATTATGATACTTCTTCTTGTTGGTCCAGCTATTGTACTAGCAGAAGAAAATATGAGTGCTTATATGGCAATCACTTATTGTATAACCTTCTTTTTCATGGTCTACATTACTATCTATGGTTATCGTTTGTTAATTAATTTGATGAAATCTTCAGATGAATCTATCTAAATCAAGTAACGGGCACTATTACTATTCAATGGGAGAAGGAAAACCATTATTTTTTCTGCATGGTTTTCCCGATTGTGCTGAGAATTTTAAACCTCAGTTAGAGTTTTTTTCCAACCAAGGATATGAAGTAATAGCACCCTATCTACCAGGTTATCATCCTGAAGATAAAGAACTCGATACTTATCAATCTTTGCGGATAGCCGAAGAGATAATTGAATTTATCAAGTCCATTACAGATCAAGAAGTTAGTTTATTTGGTCATGATTGGGGGGCAAGTATTGCTTATGGAATAGCTGGTTTAGAACCAGATTTAGTTAATAAGATGATAACTGTCTCTGTTCCTCACGGGATAAGCGTAGGGGCTTCTTTTCTCTCTGATGGGGATCAACAAAGAAAATCTTGGTATATGTTTTTCTTTCAACTTCCTATAGCAGATCTTGCCGTAGCTAATAATGATTTTAATTTTATTGAGCGTTTATGGATGGATTGGTCGCCTAATTGGCCAGAATATGAGCCTTATGCTAAAAAAACAATTAAAGTTCTTGCTGAAGAAAATGTGCTTTCTAATGCGTTAGCCTATTATCGATGTACTTTCCAGGAATCTCTACAAACAGAAAGAATAAACAAATTGGCTGAGCAACTAATGTCTCAAAAGATTCAAATGCCTTCACTTTATTTACATGGTGAAAATGATGGATGTATAGGTGCAAATCTATCAGAAGGTATGGAAAGCTTTTTTGAAGACTTAGAAATTAAAATACTTCCAGACTGTGGCCATTTTCTTCATTTAGAGAAGCCAGAACAAGTTAATAAGATTATTTTAGATTTCTTATCTAGTTAGGCCAACAGATTCAGTCCATTCAACTAAAAGTGCCTGGAGTTGATAGTCCACTCGTAAATTAGTTTCAGAATTAAATAGAGACCAAAAAGAATTGGTCTTTTCTAGAAGAGAAAAAAATGTATCAGTCTCTACCTTTTCAGATAGATAAGATGAAATATTGTCGGTATCCTGGAAAGTTTCTTGGCCTTCAGTTAGGAATTTATGTCTTATACAGTCCATTAATAAATCTGACATCCATTCTAATTTTAATAACATACTGTCATTATCTTTAGGCCACTTTTCAGATATTTGTAATAAGTTATTTCCTGTCTTTATAAGTTCTGAAATATCCTTAATGAAATCCTTCCTTGTAACGTTCACTTCTAAATTAATCATTTCAGCAGCAACCAATGGTTTCCCCTTAGAGAATAATATTGCACTTTCTATTTTTTCTTTATGCTTGGTCTGATTTTCTAACCAAATTTCTATCTGCTTTTTTTCTGGTATCAGCATGCTGATCTGAATGCATCTACTTTTAATTGTTAATGGAAGAGTTTGATATCTATGACTTACTAATAAAAAGACTGAGTTACTTGGCGGTTCTTCAAGATTTTTTAAGAAAGAATCAAATGCCTCTCTAGTTAACTTTTCAAGAGGATTAATTAGAAATACCTTCTTAGAACCCATAAAAGATGATTCATATACTTACATTCATTACATATTTCAATATTTGGTTTAGCGGTGCAAAGAAAACCTTTAGCTACTTCTAAAGTAAATAGATTTTTTCCTATTCCTTTAGGGCCTTCAAAAATATATGCATGATGGTTAGACGTTTTTTTAAAAATATCTTTGTCTCTCTCAAACCAAGGTATTTTATTTTTATAATCCATTAATTAAGGTTTCAATAATTTGTTCTACACTTTTAAGCATAAGCTCAATTTGTTGTGAGCTATCTATAATTTGTATTCTGTTAACATTCTGTTCAGCAAGCCCTAGATAGGCTTCACGAATTCTATTGTGAAAATCTAATTTTTCTTGCTCAAACCTATCCAGTTCACCTCTTGCTTTAACTCTTGAAAGAGAGATTTCTACTGGAACATCAAATAATAAAGTTAAATCAGGATTTGGAAGATTCAGATTTTTAGAAAAAGAATCAATCATTTTCTTATCTAGCTCTCTACCTCCACCTTGATAAGCAATACTGGAATCCATAAACCTATCTGAAATAACCCAATTACCGGTTTCTAAATTAGGTAGGATCACTTTTTCTACATGGTCTTTTCTATCAGCTAACATCAACAATAATTCAACTTCAGAAGAAATTTCAGTTTTGGGGTCTAAAAGAATTGATCTAAGTTCTCTACCAATTGAGCTCCCTCCTGGCTCTCTCGTAACTACATAGGTGATTCTTTTGCTATCTAAAAGATCAGTTATACTTTTTATTGAGGAAGTTTTTCCTGATCCTTCTATTCCTTCTAGAGTAATAAACTTTGCTTCCATTATTTATTTAATTGATATTTTCTAACTGCCTGATTATGTTCTTTAAGAGTATCAGAAAAATGATGGGTTCCGTCACCTTTGGCAACAAAATATAAAGAAGTTCCTTCTGCAGGGTTAATAGCTGCTTCTATTGAACTCTTACTTACAAGCCCTATAGGCCCTGGTGGCAGTCCTTTAATGTGGTAAGTATTGTAGGGATGCTTCATTGTTATATCTGATCTTTTAATGTCTCCATCAAAATCTTTTCCCAAAGCATAAATGATGGTGGGATCAGATTGAAGTTTCATTCCAAGTTCTAACCTTCTCACGAAGACACCTGCTATCTGTCTCTTTTCAATTCCTTCTTTCTCAATTATAGATGCTTTAAATTAGATCTATTTAAAATATCAATATAGGAGTCCCCTTTTATGTAGTTATAAGTATCAGGATGAAATTGTCCTTCTAGAGAAGGAACATCTAAATCTAAGATAGATTTAATATTTTCTAAATTGTCAGTATTTTTATCTTTCCCAATGAATTGGTTATTAGTGAATAAAGTAACAATCTCATTAAATGTTGAGCCTTCTTTTAATCTAATTTGTCTGTAGTAAACAGATCCCTCACTAATTTTTCTTATAAGTTGAAAAATATTTTCATTTTTGGATACTAAATATTCTCCAGCTTTAATATTAGTTCTAGATTTAAAGATTCTTACGTAAGCTTTTAAAATCAGTGGTCTGGTTATTAATTCTTTTTTATTTAATGTGTCTATTACTTGATTAAGTCCATAACCTTTATCCACATCAAGAACTATTGTCTCTGTTATTGGGATAGATCTGTAGAGGTTAAAAACTAGCATTCCTGTTAGAAATACTATGACAACTATAAATAACTTACTTATTGACGAAAAAGGAAATGACACAAAGTTATTTTAACTCAGAGAAGACGAGAGTGGCGTTGGTTCCTCCGAATCCAAAAGAATTAGAAATACTTTTCTTTACTGGTATTTCTGTAGCATTGTGTGCAGAGTAATTTAAATCACACCCCTCACTGGGATTGTCTAAGTTAATTGTTGGTGGAACTATATTATCCCTAATTGAGAGAAGACTATAAATAGCTTCAACTGCACCCGCAGCTCCCAATAGATGTCCAGTCATAGATTTAGTAGAACTAACAATAAATTTAGAAGAGTCTTCGCCAAAAACTTTCTTAATGGCTAAAGATTCAGCTAAATCACCAACGGGAGTTGAGGTTCCGTGAGCATTAATGTACTGGATATCACTGGAATTAATCTTTGCATCACTGAGAGCATTTCTCATTGCTAAGGTTGCTCCCTCTCCTGTTTCGGGAGGAGCAGTCATATGAAAGGCATCTGCGCTCATCCCAAATCCAATTATTTCACCATAGATTTTTGCCCCTCTTAATTTAGCATGCTCTAGTTCTTCTAACATTAAACAGCCTGCCCCCTCAATCATTTCTTGTTGATAATGCTTTAGAAGCATTAAAACCTGAAACTGAAAGAGGTGTTATTCCCATCTCAGCACCACCAGTAATCATTAGTTCAGCGTCACCATGAGCAATATTTCTAAAGGAGTATCCAATTGAGTGACTTGCGCTTGAACAGGCGCTAGCTATCGAGATATTAGGTCCTTTAAAACCAAATTTGATTGAGACGTAACCAGATACCATATTAATAATTGAACCGGGTACAAAGAATGGAGATATCTTTTTTGTTCCTGATTGATGTAAGACATTAGCGTAGTTTTCTATTGTCCCTAAACCTCCAATGCCTGAACCAATTGAAACACCTATTCTTTCAAAATTAGCATTACTTTCATCTATACCAGAATCTATGATGCATTCTTTCGAAGCAGCCACACCATATTGAATAAATCTATCTAGTCTGCGTATTTCTTTCTTTTCTAGATACTTCTCAGGTTCGAAGGAAGGTAGACTGGCAGCAAATTTTGTATCGTAATCAGTTGTGTCAAAATATTGTATTGGCTTAACGGGATTCACACCTGAAAGCAGATTGTTCCAGGAACTTTCTACTTCATTACCCATAGGGGACAGTAGACCTAGTCCAGTAATGACTACCCTTCTAGTGGACATTTTTATGGTTACCTAGTGAACCTAGGCTATTAAGAATTATTAGAAATATAATCTACAGCGTTTTTTACAGTTGCTATTCCTTCAGCTTCTTCATCAGGAATTTCAATCTCAAACTCTTCTTCAAAAGCCATAACAAGCTCAACTGTATCTAGAGAATCGGCTCCTAGATCATCTATGAAAGAAGCTTCTAATTTTACTTCTTCTTGAGATACACCTAATTGTTCACAAACTATTTTTTGTACTCTTTCTTCTACACTCATGAAACCCTCCTTTCTAGAAAGCTTTGCCGTTAATTTCGACGGGCATGTTACCCAAGTTTGATTTATTTTGCATTATTTATCGTGCGTAACTTTTAACCTTGTCTAGAAAAGCTACATATAAAGGCCTCCATTAATATGTATAGTTTGACCTGTAATGTAAGAGGCTTCATCTGTAATAAGAAATTCTATTAATTGAGAAACTTCTTCTGCTGTACCAAAACGTGATAAAGGAATTTGTTTAAGTATCTCTTCTTTCATTTTATTATTAATTTGCTCAGTCATATCAGTCTCAATATAACCAGGTGCTACAGAGTTGACTGTTATCCCTCTACTTCCAACTTCTTTAGCTAGAGACCTAGAAAATGCCTCAACACCTGATTTTGCAGCAGCATAATTTGCTTGACCTCTATTGCCTGTTGTAGCTGAAGTGCTTGTTATGTTAATGATCCTACCCCAGCGTTTTTTTAACATAAATTTAAGGACCGTCTTACTGATCTTAAAAGTGCCATTGAGAAGAACATTTAGAACATCCATCCATTCTTCATCAGACATTCTTAAAACTATATTATCTCGAGTTATTCCTGCATTATTTATCAGTATTTCTATATCAGAATGATCCTTAATTAATGCATCATTAAATCCTTCAATTGATTTACTATCATTTAAATTCAGCACTAAACCATGAATACCTTTTTTTTCTAACCCCTGAGCTCCTTCTTCAGAGGTTGAAGTGCCTAGAACAATATAACCATTCTCTTTAGATTTAAGTGCTATATCTTTTCCTATACCTCTCGAAGCACCTGTTATAAGTATTTTCTTTTTTTCTTTACTCATTAGACAACTCTAGGTAATTATCATAAGTATCTAAATCAATAGTGGCTATATTTGGTGAAATTCTTTTAATTAAACCACATAAAACTTTACTGGGACCACATTCAATAATTGTAGTTACTTTCAGATTAGTAATGGTTTTTATGGTATCTACCCATCTTACAGAGCTATAAATTTGTTTTACTAATTTAGCTTTTATTTTACCAATATCATTTTCAAAACCTGAATCAACATTATGAATGATAGGTATTTTGGGCATAGTAAATTCAACACCTTCTATAGAACTCACAAACTTATCAGCTGCCTCTTTCATTAACAACGAGTGGGCAGGTACACTCATAGGAAGGGGTATAGCTCTTTTAGCTCCGAATAACGTGCATTCATGCATGGCTTTTTCAATACCTTGCCTATTTCCTGATAACACAATTTGATTTGGAGAATTGAGATTAGCTATATTAACTAAACACTCTTTATCTTGGTTTACTTCTAAACATACTTTATTTATTTCATTTTCCTCTAATCCAATTATTGCTGCTATCCCTCCTTCCCCTTGAGGTACAGCAGATTGCATTAATTTAGATCTTTCGATAACTAAAGCTAAAGCATCCTTAAAAGAGATAGTCTCTGAAGCAACCAATGCTGCATACTCACCCAAAGAGTGTCCAGCAAGACAAGAAGGTGCACTTATAAATTTAGAAATTAGATTCCAGAGGGCTACATCTGCGGTCAACATTAAAGGTTGTGTAACTTCTGTTTTAGATAGATCTTCTTTGCTTCCTTCTCTTATGAGTTTGATTAGATCTATTCCTAATAGATCAGATGACTCATCAAAAGTATTCTTAACCAAGGAAAGGTTATCAATATACTTAGTTAACATCTGTGGGTATTGAGAACCCTGTCCTGGAAAAACGACTGAGATTTTATTTGAAGACATCAGAGTTAATTTACTCTTCTAAAGGTTCTTCATCCTTATGAATTTCTATTATCTTTTTTCCTTTATAAAAACCATCAGAAGTCATGTGATGTCTACGATGTTTTTCTCCTGTTACAACATCAGTAGAAAGAGAAGCTTTTTTTAAAGCGCCATGAGATCTGCGCATACCTCTCTTAGATCTAGAAACTTTGCTTTTTTGTACAGCCATATAGTGCCTCGGACGCGAATTCTAAGTAAATTATTTAATTAAGTCTCTAATTTTTTGAAAAGGTCTAATTTTATTAAAGCTTTTTTCCTCTAATTTCTCATTACTTTCTATAGTGCAACAAGTCACAATAGAAGGAAAATTAAGGTATATTTCTTCAGAAACGAGATCATTAATATTAAAGTTCTCTAAGTCCTGATAATGGACTTCTAACGGTTCTTTTTTATCTACATTTTCATACTTTATATCTTTTATTCCTACATCAGTTTCTAAGCTCAACTTAATCAATGTCTTCTTAAAACATGTTTGACAATCAGCTTCAATGGCAACTGATATATTGCCTTTAACAAGAAAAAGAACTCTAGAAAATTTTTCTATAATTAATTTAACAATAATGTGATCCTTAACTTGACCAAGATCTTCTAAACCATGTAAGTCTTTAAATTTCTTATCTAGTTTTATAGGAAAACTGCCTTCATTTAGGTTTAAAAGAGTATGTTTCATATTTAATTAAATATTTCTCTAAATTGATCAGGTTCTTTAGCAACGCAAAAGATGGCTAAGTCAGGAAAATTTATTTCTTTTGCATGAAGTAGCATTCTGTTAATTCCTCTTTTACGATAAAACGTATTCACTTCATCATTACCATACTTATTATCACCAATAACAGGAAAGCCTTCATTACTGGCCTGAACCCTTATTTGATGTGTTCTACCCGTTAAAAGACTACATTCCAGCAGGCTTAACTTTTTATTAGACTCAAGTAGAGTAAATTCTGTGGTTGACGGCTTTCCCTCAGGAGTTTCAACAACCTCTCTTTCACCAGACCTTAAATGGTTCTTTTTTAGATTAGAAGATATACAAACTTCTTTATGGGGCCACTTGCCCTCTACTACTGCTAAATATTTTTTTTCTACTCTGCCTTCTCTCATTTCTGTATTTAATCTCCTTAATACAGATCTTTTTAAAGACAAAACAATACAGCCAGAAGTACCTCTGTCTAACCTATGAACTAATTGCGCATTTTTAAACTTAGAATCAATTTGCCTAACTGCTTCTATTAGTCCCAATTTCAAGCCACTTCCACCATGACTGGCTATGCCTGCTGGTTTATCTAATATCAAGACTGAATCCTCGTTATAAATAATACTTTCTTGTAATAAGCTTATTAAAGATTTACTGGGGCTGTTAAGAGTTTTTTCTTCTATTCTGTAAGGAGGAATCCTTATGACATCACTAATTTTTAATCTTCTATCTGGTTTACTTCTTGAGCCATTAACCCTAACTTCACCTTTCCTTATGATGGAATATATTTTAGATCTAGGTAGGCCTTTTAATTTAGATATAAGACAATTATCTAGTCTTGTGTTTTGATACTCTTCTTCAACAATATAGCTACTTACAGGGATATATTGATCGGTTAATGTCTTGTTCATACTTTATAAAGTCTCTGCTATGTGCTATTTTAAAATAAGAAGTTGTAAATTATTGTTAAAAAAGACGTATTACAATAAAAAAGACAACATTTTATAGGATTTATTAAATAGAAAGGAAAGCTAATAATTTATATTAAGTTTTCTGAGAGAAGAAAAATTTTTAGTCACGTGGGTGTGACACAAGTTAAGAATTAATTCGCCCAATACATAATTGCCTCTCATATAGCTATATCTAGCTTCCTTTCAACACAGGAAATAACATGAAAAGGATGTTAATTAACGCTACTCAGCCAGAAGAGTTGAGAGTTGCATTGATTGATGGTCAGAGCATATATGATTTTGATATAGAGCAAAGTGGCCAAGAAAGGAAAAGGTCCAATATTTATAAAGCAAGAGTATCTCGTGTAGAACAGAGCCTTGGGGCAGCTTTTGTAGATTTTGGAGCTGAAAAGCATGGATTTTTACCGGTTAAGGAATTAGCCCCTCAATATTTAAAAAATAAACAAGGAAAAAACTCTATTAATGACTGCCTAACTCAAGGACAGGAAATAATTGTTCAAGTTGATAAGGAAGAAAGGGGCACCAAAGGAGCCGCTTTAACTACTTTTATATCTTTACCAGGACATTATCTGGTATTGATGCCCAATAACCCTGAAGCAGGCGGTATATCAAGATCTCTAGAAGGTAAAGCAAGAGAAGAAGTAAAAGAAAATTATAGAAGTCTAGATGCCCCGGAAAACATGGGATTAATAGCTCGTACTGCTGCAGAAGGTGCTTCTGTTAATGAATTACAATGGGATTTAGAATACCTTCTGAGTGTGTGGGACGCTATTCAAGAAGCAAATCAATTAAGAAAAGCTCCTTTCCTTATTTATAGAGATGATGATCTAATCTCTAGGACTTTAAGAGATTTCCTCAGAGAGGATATTACTGAAGTCTTAGTTGATTCGGATGAGGCATATGAGAAGGCGTCGGAATTTGCAGGAAGGTTAGCTCCTGAACTACAAGATAGAGTTAAGAGATATTCTGAAGCCATTCCCCTGTTTACTCGTTATCAAGTAGAAAGCCAAATTGAAACCGCTTACCAAAGAGAAGTTAAATTAAGCAATGGAGGTTCCATCACCATTGATCAAACTGAAGCCTTAGTTGCCATAGATATAAACTCCGCAAAAGCTACAGGTGGATCAGACATAGAGGAGACTGCTTTAAAAACCAATTTAGAGGCGGCTAAGGAAATAGCAAAACAACTAAGATTAAGAGATATAGGCGGACTAATTGTCATAGATTTTATTGACATGACAACTTTAAAAAATAAAAGAGCTGTTGAAGATCTAATGTTGAACTCTATTTCAATTGATAGAGCAAAAATACAAATAGGAAGAATTTCACGATTTGGTCTCTTAGAAATGTCTAGACAAAGATTAAGGCCTTCCCTTCAAGAAAGATGGACACAGGACATAGGGAGTCTTTCAACAGCCGTATTAAGACTTATCGAAGAAGAAGCTGGTAAAAAGAAAAGTGGAGAAGTTAGGGCTGTGGTCTCTTCTGATATGTCAGTATTTCTTTTAAATGAACGTAGATCCAGAATTAATGAGATTGAGGAAAGAACAAATGTGCGGGTGGTTGTGGTTTCTGATCCAGGAAGATCAGACAACTTGTTTGAAGTAACCCGATTAAGATCTGATAACAAAAAGACTAAGGAAGAACCCAGTTATGAAATTCAAGATGAAGTTGAAAGTTCAAGCAAATCAGATTCTATTGTTAAAAGTAAAAGTTTAGAAAAAGCTGCTGTTAGTTTAAGTCCAAAAAGAAAACCTAAAAGAAAAGGACAAAGTTTCTTCTCTAAGATAGTTGATACTTTAACTGGTCAACCTGAAAAGAAGGTTGAACAAAAGAGTAAACCCAAACCCAAACCTAGACCTAAAGGAACATCTTATAAAGGAAGGAAGCCTAATAAAAATTTTAAAGGCCAAGAAGGTAAAAGAAAAACACAAAAGAAAGCTCCTATTAATAAAGATGAGAAACAGAACAAAAAACCAGCTACAAATAAGAATAAACCAGCTACAAATAAGGATAATGATAAGAAAAAAGATATCAAAAATTCTAAACCACAGAAAAAAGCAGAGCCTTCCGTAAAGAAAGATAAAGTAGCAAAAGAAAAGCTAAATAAGACTGTTACTAAGGCTAAAGAAACAGAAGTAGCTATAGAGAAAGATGTTGCTTCAAAAGAGCCCATAAAACCGCAAAGTCCTTCTTTAGATAAAGAAAAACAAGAGACACAAAAAGCAGCTAAAGATTGGGGAAGAGCTTCTAATGATCCAAGAAACAAAAATTAAGTAAATCCAGGTAAATCTTTTTTAGTTAGTTTATTTACATAACTCTCAATAAGTCTCCCTGAAATAGAAATACTCCCAGGGGGTACTTCAGGTAATGATTGATAATGAAACCAATCAGCTTTATCTATTTCTTCGCCATCAGGTTTTAATTCACCCTCAACATATTCAGCATGGAAACCTAGCATCAATTGACTAGGAAAAGGCCAAGATTGGCTTCCATAATATTGGCAATTTTTTACTTTTATATTTACTTCTTCAAGTATCTCTCTTTTTATTGTTTCTTCGACTGTCTCCCCTACTTCAATAAATCCAGCTAAAGTGCTATACATTTTTCCTGGGAAACCTTTATTGTGAGCAAGTAATAATCTTTCTTCATCAGTTACCAAAACAATAATGCAAGGTGAAATTCTAGGATAAATTAAATTACCACAGTTATTACAAAGCATTGCTTTTTCAATTAAGTGTAGTGAAGTCTCGGAACCACAAACACCACAATATTTGCTTTTTTTGTTCCATTCAATCAGCTGAATACTCCTAGAACAAATTCCAAAATAGATATCTGGAATTATTCCTAAAAGTGTTCGAAAGGGTTTTAGTGAAGTTTCAGCTATAAGAGAAGAC
>LULS01000112.1_pt1 | contig 15063 bp, 11 predicted proteins | sample 728101 | NCBI WGS metagenome assembly LULS01 (sample SAMN03860283, study PRJNA289734) | marine metagenome | biome: seawater column; feature: ocean; material: water; isolation source: Red Sea water column Station 108 - depth 200m | place: Saudi Arabia: Red Sea | collected 2011-10-15 | depth 200 m | reverse complement strand
AAATATTTATCTTTGATCAGTGTTGTCATTGATACGGCCATGCAAGATTGGGGCATTTACCTTCCATTAAACCCGTGCAGATTAATTAAGCGGGAAAAAGAACCAAACCCAAGGGATAGGGTATTGTTTAGGGACGAATATAGCCGATTAATTGAAGCGTGTGCATTAAGCGGAAACAAATATCTCAAGAATATGGTTCTATTCAGCATTGAGACGGCAATACGAGTAGGGGAGCTATTACAAATGCGCCACGATCATATTAACTTTGATAAACGAACTTTGCTCATACCTTTCACGAAAATTGGGCGACCAAGGACAATTCCGCTAAGCCCAAAGGCGATTGAAATTCTGCAATCAATGCCAAGACGACTGGACGGAAAAATATTCCCTTTAACTAGAGATAGTTTGAGATCTTGTTTCAAGATTGCAAAACGCAAAGCGAAAATTGACGGGTTTCGTTGGCACGACTTAAGACGGCACGCTTGTTCTTTATTGTTTGAGAAAGGGTTTAATGTTCCTGAGGTTCAAGTTTTCTCGGGTCACCGTACAAGCACGATATTGCTAAACACTTATACCAAGTTGGACGCTGAAAAGATCGCAATTAAACTAAAGGAAAGGGGGTAGTATGATTTGTTGGCTACTTGGAAATATTATTTGGTGGGTTGGATTATATTACGTGATCGTTTGGTACTTCTTTTAATATTTCTGCACCAGTATCGCTGGGTGGGAAAAGCGCCCTGTTAAGAACTTTGTTCATACGGGGCGTTTGTATCTACTGTGTAAAGTTTTAAGTTTGATGTCGTGATATCCAATAATAGATAAAAAAAATAAATAGGAGCACGATAGATGTTAGAAAGAATAATCTTAACCCCATCAAATAATAGGATTGTTTTTTATGTTTCACATTAACATCTGATACTGTTGTTCCAAAAAATACCGTTAAAAAAAATTGAATAACAAAATTTACGATAAGATAAAAAAACTTCATCCCGATTATCTTACCATCAACCAAGGAGATTGTTGAGCTATAATTAATTTTTACTTTCGAATAGTTATATTTTTAGTTTGAACATAGTTCCAAAGAGCCTCTCGACCTTTCTCTCTTCCATATCCTGATTTACCGTATCCGCCAAATGGAGTTTCTACTCCTCCTGCATACCATTCATTTATAAACACTTGGCCTGCTCGAATTTTTCCAACAGAATATGTTGCTCGGTCCAAATCTTTTGTAAATACTCCACCAACAAGTCCAAAGTCAGTGCTGTTGGAAATACTTATTGCTTCCTCATCATTATTGAAACGCATTAATTCTCTACTCTGTCTCTTTGTTTTTCGGAAACCATTGCACCCATATTATTACCAAAACTTGGGAAGTTAATACCTTCATTAACAGAAAGAGATGAAGCCACTTTATGAGCTCTCTCAAGTACTTCATCGTATCGCTTTTCATGAACAATAACACGTGACATTGCAGAACAAACCTGTCCTGCATTAAAAAAAATTCCCCAACGTATATTATTTTCAAATAAATCCAAATCGGCGTCATCAAATACAATAGCTGCTGATTTTCCACCAAGCTCCAGTACAGATGGCACAATATTTTTTGCAGCAGCAGTTGCAATAGATCTGCCTGTTGTTACTGAACCAGTAAATACTATTTGATTAATTTCAGGATGCGATGCTAGTGTAGCTCCAGCCTCTTTTCCAAATCCACAAACAATGTTCACCGCTCCGTTTGGCAGACCAGCATCAATAGCTGCTTTGGCAAATATATAATGAGTAATAGGTGTTAACTCCGGTGACTTAATTACGCACGCGTTACCTGTCGCAAGAGCTGCAGATAGAGATCTTGCTGACATCTCTAAAGGATAATTCCATGGTATAATCTGTGCTGAAACACCATAAGGTTCGTTCACAGTTAAACTTAAATAGTCTTTTCCAAGGGGAATTGTTTTTCCTTCTAACGTTTCAGCTTGATTACCATAATATTCAAAATACCGAGCGGCACCCTCAATTTCTAAATGACTCTCCCATAACGGTTTACCTTGTTCACGAGTTAAGAGTTCTGCTAACTCTGATTTATTTTTTAATATGTATGTTCCCATTGATTGAACCATACGACCACGTTCAACAGGTCGCAAATTATATAATGTTCCTTCTTGATGCAGATTTTTTGCAGCTTGCACAGCTTCGTTAACATCTTGTTTATCAGCTACTGCGTGCTTTCCGACAATTTTATTGTTGCCAGGATTAGTGACAGTAATTCTACCACCAGAACCATCAACAAACTTTCCGTTGATAAAGTTTTGATAATAGTTCAAAGTTTTAACTCCATGTATTATGTATTCAAATAAATAATATTTATATAAATTTTTTTCTTACTCAAGCATTGACTAACTATATAATTACTCTGTGTTTGTATAAATGTTCATAATGAGGCAGCATGCGTCGATAGACCTGCTTAACTCTATAAGGGGTTTGATCAATATCAAGATAATTCCGCTTTTGATATTTAAGACCTGAAGATTGACTAAGATTTTTATGAAAACTTCCTCCATCCCACCAACTATAAATGCTTGTGTCAGCATTTGAATCCCACTGAAGTGCTTCTTTTATATAAGGTATGCCTGTTGCAACACAAAATTTTTCAACCATTTTTTCAGGTTTTTCTAGCAAATCATCACTGTCAATGACTATTGGGACTTTATCAGTCAAAGCATTTAGTAAATCAAACAATGCTCTTTGTTCTGGAAAACCTACTTCTAGTTCATCAAAATCTGGCCATTTATCAAAAATGGAAGTGATCGTTTTAGATGGATTTCGTATTAAAAAAATATTGATGAAATTTTCTAAAAAAGAAGGTGTCCAGACATGATTGAGATAATGAGGAAAGTCTTTAAAAAAAATTTGATTTTCTTTAGCTTTTTCTTGAATATCTTTCCAAACACTTTCGATTGTTAAACCAGGTGTCGTTTTCTCTCCAGGTTTAAAGCGAGGCCACAATGGATTTTCACCTTGATACCATGCTTCACCAAATGGTTCATGTAAACAAACAAAGTCTTTACGTTGCCTCATCATATATTCAAAAGCAGTAGATGTTGATCTAGGTACAGCCCACAAGGCAATAATTTTTTTCATCTTAAACTTTCAAGCAATTGACCGTGAGAAGCTATAGGTGGCAAGCTTAAATCTTTTAATAGGGCCCAATATAAGGCAATATCATGACCAATAATTAATTTTCCAATTTTTTTTTCTAATTCCTGAACAAGATGAATAGGTCTTTGAGGTAAACTATTTTTCCCTGTTCGAAAATTACACATACCATTAATTAAAATTGCATCAGCCTTGGGGGCTTTATTTGCGACATAAACAAAACTTTTGAGTGCGAGATCACTATCAAATATCCATCTTTTTGCATTAACTTCCTCTTGCGTTTTAAACCATCCTTGATCAACAAAATTACCTGCCCAAACTACATCAAAACCTGCTTCTTTTAAAAAATTTACAGTACCCTGCCACCAATCAGGCCAATGATAAGCGGCATTTAAGGCAACTTTTTCAACATTCATAAATCTCAAAGCTTCAATCATGTCATAACCTGCCATGTGAAATTTTATTTCATATTGATCTGAGAGATTATTACAAAAACTTTTAATACCCTCCACACCAAGATTACTTGCATGCACCCAGTTTGATCCTACTTGACCGCAAGTATCAACTCCATTTCGTGACATACAATGCACAAATTCTTCTAATAAATGAAAGTTGTCTTTTCGATCTTCTAGCTGATGATTATAATTTGGGATATGCATCATTCTTCCATGCACACCAACACTAGGGGGGCAAAGTCGTAAAAAATCAGATGGTGCTGCATCAAAGTCAAAAGGAGGACTTGTAAAACCAACTTGATAAGGAAATAGCTTTTGATCACTCGTCCACTTTGTTGGCATGGAAAGCTCAGATATCATTTATTGCCTCTTTCAACCATTGCTGCAAATACATAACAGAGTGTTCCGAGTGGACACCTTCTTTTGGATCAATTACTAGTGGCCCACCTTTATACCCTTTTGAATTAAGTCCTTGGTGTACTGATTCAACCAAGCCGATATCTTCTTCTACAGTAGTTTCTCTATCTTGCTTTGCTAATTTTCGAATAGTTTCATTTTCTTTTCCTTCAACTGAATACCATCCTCTCCATAAAATTACATTATTCGTATCAACTGTTCTCCAATGATATGTGTTAAGAATATTTCCGGGATATACCTGAAAACTAAACATTGGCCAAAGAAACCAGCTCGAGTATTCATCATAATGCTTATATTGTGATTCTATATTATATGTCATTTTTTCTAGGTTTTGACATCTTGTTGTATGTCGTAAACTTTTACCCTGAGGTTTGATATTATAAGATTTAGGATCAATTACACCGTTTGCAAATGTTGGATGGTTTATAGAACAATGATAACATTCGTTATAATTCTCAACCGAAATTTTCCAATTACAACGTTCTGAAACTTCAACCCATTCTAGGGGTTGCAATTTCTGCCAATGAGGAATCCATTCCAATAGCTCTTCACGAACTCTCGGAAACCATTCATCCATAGTTTTTGCATTGGAATCTAGATTAATAAAAATGAAATCTAAAAATTCTTCCACCCGTACTTCATTCAAGCAAATAGAGTTTTTATTTAAACCAAGAACAGATTTAATATTTGGCCCTCCTAAAAATTTCCCATCAAGATTATATGCCCAGCCATGATAAGGACAAACAATAGAAGTTTTTTGCCCCATTCCCTCAAGCAATTGATGTGCTCTATGCTGACACACATTATAGAAAACTCTAACTTCTTTATGTTTATCTCTTACAGCAACTAGTTGCTCCCCTGCAATTTCAAATGTCTTATAACTACCAGGTAGAGGTATTTCTGATGCATGACATGCAAATTGCCAAGTTTTTGAAAAAAGTTTTTTTTGTTCAACATCAAAATATTTAGGATCAATGTAATATTTTGCATCCAGAGTTTTAGTTACTTCTGTCATTAAATTTGCTCTAAGGGGTGTAATGACATTAACTCAAGATGTTGATCTCCAACGCGGTACATTTGTTCTAGTCTCACCCCTTCTTTGCCACCAACTTTACCTATGTAACTTTCAACAGTAATGGTCATATTTTTTTCAAAGTAGCCATCTCTTTGCCCCCCATCTGTTGGATATTTAATCAAGGGCCACTCATCACACAAACCAATGCCATGAACCATGCAAGAGTAACGATTCTCATAATAATCTTCAGGAAGTTTCCATGACTTTTCCGTGAACTCTTTAAAGGACATTCCGTTTTTAATTAGGTTTGCATTAAACGTAATATGTTCAACAGCCATCTCATAAAGTTTTTTTTGCTCATTCGTAAAATTATTCCCTTCTACAAAGGTTCTAGAGATATCTGCGCAGTATCCATAAGGACCTACCATATCAGTATCAAAGGCTACAATTTCCCCAGATTGAATAATTTTGTTACTGCATTCTTGCATCCAAGGATTGGTTTTTTCACCAGACGTTAATAGTCGGCATTCAATCCATTCTCCTCCATGATCAATATTAGTTTTATGTAAAATCGACCACAGCTCGTTTTCTGTCATTCCTGCTTTTAATTCTTCTCTCATTTTAGAAATTCCTTTTTCAGCAACTTCAATAGCTGCTTTTAAGCATTGCAACTCATCAGTAGATTTTATCACTCGAGCTTGTTCTACAACTGATTTTGCATCAACAACTGATAGACCTATTTTATTCAATTCTTCAACTGCAGGACCGTTAATAACATCAATAGCTAACCGTTTTGCGTTTTTGCAATATGTATCAGTGATCTCTTTTATTTCCTGTACCCATTTTTTTAATTGTTCATCCGCTTTATTACCATGACTAAAATAATCCCAAGTAATAGCGGGTCTAATTTCGTCAATTAAATGAAGATGATTGGAAAATTTTTCACAGTTAAAATATTCATATAATATTGTTGGACCATCAACAGGAATAAAACAATACCGTGTAAGATTATGCATATTGTAGACACTCATGTTAGTTGTATCTAAAGCATAACGAATGTTAACAGGATCAAATAAGAGACAGGCTTCTAAGTTTTGTTTTTCTAATTCTTTTTTTACTCTATTTAATCTGTAGGATCTTAATTCTTCAAAATTAATATTATCTTCAAAAGGTCTTTTTTTATTATTATAATTTTGAACCGTATTTGTACTCGGCAATATTTTTCTATTAAATTTCATGCTTATTTTTCATCATATTTAGTTTCGTGGTAAATTCCAATTTCTGAACGTCGACGGTGAAACGTTTTTACTCTTCTAACAATCTTTTTGCTGCTATGTGATATTACAAAAGATAATAATGTTTCTAAAAGTGCAATCGTTGCAACTGAGGAAGGAAAAAACTGGGGAGTATCATTTGAAATTATAAAATGATGATCAGATGGTTGTATGATTGGACTAGCAAGACTGTCTGTAATGCTAATTATTTTTAAACGTTGCTTTTTTGCTATTTCTAGAGATTCAATTACTTCTTTTCGATAGGGTTTGCATGTAATTGCAATTAAAGTATCTCTTTTATCTGCCCATGCCAATTCATCAACTGCAGTAGAGCCAGATTTAGGAATAGCATGAAAATGTATCATCCCAGTTGTAGCCAAATAAGTAAAATTTTTTGCATTAGCATTATTTACCCCGACTCCTAAAGTATATATATTGCGTGATTTCCAAATTAGTGATGCTGCTGCATTTAATGACTCGACAGATATATTAGCAAAGGTATCCTCAATGTTATTTAGAGTTCCTTGAATCATATCAGCATAAACTTTTCCCAATGAACCTTCTTTACGAATATCTTGTAGCCATTTTGTTCGTTCAGGAAAACCAACTGTGCCATCTCGAACTGCATTACGGAATAGTTCTCTAAATTCATCATATCCATTAAAACCTATATCTCTAGCCATTCGAACCATCGTATTTGGTTTGACTTTAGCAGAGAAGGCTATTTTTCGAACGGTTGAAACACTAACATCTCTTGGGTTTTCTAGAATGTATTTAGCTGCTTTTTGAACTTCAGGGGTAAAATCTCCAAAATCTTTTGATAAACGTTGTAAAGCTATTTGTGATACATTTGTTTGATTCATTATTGATTATTGTATATTTGTACGGTAGATGTGTCTAGAGAAAATAAGACTTATATCAATAAATTAAGAAGATAATGGCAGAGCAGATTTTTCCAAAGCAAGCTAAAGTTGTTATTATTGGCGGTGGAATTATGGGATGTGGTTTGGCATATCACTTAGCTCATGAGGGCTGGAATGATGTTGTGCTCTTAGAAAAAGGTGAACTTACAAGTGGAAGCACATGGCATGCTGCTGGCCAAATAACACATTCAACAAGTTCGTTTAGTCTAGGAAAATGTGTTGATTATAATATCGGTTTATATTCTGGGGGGCTCGAAAAAGAAACCGGTCAGGCCGTGACTTGGCATAATTGTGGATCTCTAAGATTGGCATACACTAATGATGAAATGGATTGGTTGAAACATACATTATCAGTAGGTAGAGCGCTAAATTTCAATATTGAACTTATCTCACCTCAACGTATTGCTGAACTTCATCCATTTTATAATATAGATGGTGTATTAGGTGCGCTGCACACCCCTGATGATGGGCATGTAGATCCAACAAACGTAACAATGGCAATGGTAATTGGGGCAAGAGCCTTAGGTACCAGAATTATTCGTCAATGTCGCGCTACAAATATTAGTCAATTACCTTCAGGTGAATGGCTTGTGACAACTGAAAAAGGCGACATTCAGTGTGAGCATGTTGTCAATGCAGGAGGAACATATGCAAGGCAAATGGGTGAATGGTCAAATTTACAACTGCCTATGACCTCTATGACTCATCATTATTTTGTCACCGAATCAGTGCAGGAATTTAATAATCTGGAAAAAGAATTGCCCGTTATAAGAGATGATAAAAAAGTGTCAGGATATATCCGTCAGGAACAGCAGAAAGCACTCATAGGAATTTATGAAAAATCAAATCCTAATACAGTTTGGGAGGATTATTGCCCTTGGGAAGCTGAAAATCATTTGTTTGATCCAGATTATGATCGAGTCATGCCCTGGTTAGAAGAAAGTCTCAATCGCATGCCTATTCTCAGAGAATTGGGCATTACAAGAGAGGTGCATGGTGCTATTTCCCATCCACCTGATGGAAATCCTCTCATTGGTCCTGCAGCTGGTGTAAAAAATTATTGGTGCTGTTGTGGCACACAAATTGGTATTGGTTGGGGTCCAGGATTGACTAGAGAACTTGCAAGATGGATGGTTCACGGCGCTGCAGATATATCAATGCGAGAGTTTGATCCTAGACGTTTTGGTAATTACGCAACTAAAGATTGGCAAATCATAAAAGCAAAAGAAGACTATTGTCTTCGCCATGAAATTCCTTTTCCTCATTTTAATCGATTAGCTGGAAGACCTATTAAACCTTCACCAATTTATGAAAAACTTAAATCCCAAGGAGCTGTATTTGAAGAAGTTTATGGATTTGAAAGACCACGCTGGTTTGCAATTGATGGTGAAGCTCAACAAGACAAATATTCTTTCCAACGCAATATAATTGATAATATTGTGTGCAAAGAAGTAAAGATGGTTCGTAATGCAGTTGGAGTTATGGATGTAAGTGCTTTTACAAAAATACTTGTTAGTGGAAAAGACTCATTTAAGCTTTTGGATCGTTTAACAAGCAATAAAATGCCAAAACAAGTTGGCGCAATTACATTATCTTATCTTCTTAATGTAAGAGGTAGAATTGAAATTGAATTGACTATATCAAAATTTACAGAGGATAGTTTTTATCTCGTTTGCGCAGCATTTTTTGAACAACGTCTATTAGACCATTTAAAATTTAATAGTAATGGTGAAGATGTTTTGATTAAATGTCTATCTACAAAATGGTCTGCTCTTACTATCAACGGTCCACTTGCAAGAAATGTTTTATCACAATGTACACATACAAAATTGGATAATAATAATTTTCCTTGGTTAAAAGCAAAAGAAATTACAGTAGCAGGACATAAAGTATGGGCTCTTCGAATGTCATATGCAGGTGAACTAGGTTGGGAATTACATATGCCAAGTAGCGCATGTTTAGATGTTTATAAAACTCTGATGAAGCATGGCAAAAGACATAACATAATTAACTATGGATCTTTCGCGATGAATGTCATGAGAATGGAAAAAGGATTTAAAGGTGCATCAGAATTAACAAATGAAGTGACGTTACCAGAAGCAAATGTCATGAATTTTGTCGATACTACTAAGACTTTTTTAGGAAAAGATAAAACTTTATCAGACATTAATAACTTGCCATGGTTATGTGTATACTTAGCAATTGAGTCAAACGACACAGAAGATGGTAATGGAGGTGAGGCAGTTTTAAATGAGGGACGACTTGTTGGATCAATCGTGTCAATTGTTTATAGTCACACTGTAAAAAAAATCCTTGCCTTTGCTTATGTCAAACCTGAAGCTTCTAAACCAAACACTACTCTTGAAGTTATTATTGCTGGTCAAAGTCGTAAAGCAATAGTGCTTAGCGAGGCAGCTTATGACCCGAAAAATCTAAAGCCGCGTGAATATTTAGAAGAAGAAAATTTATGATTATACCCCAGACCATGAAGGCGTTTGTAACAATGGGACATGGAGGGCTTGATAAACTAGTTTATCATCAAGAATGGCCTTGCCCTATACCTAAAGAAAATGAAGTACTTATTAAAGTGCATGCTTGTGGATTAAATAACACAGATGTTAATACACGTTCAGGCTGGTATTCAAAAAAAGTCAGAGATCAAACAACAGGAGAAGCATTTGATTCGATTGATTTGCATGATCCTACATGGGGAGGTAATCCCATTGTTTTTCCAAGAATCCAAGGAGCAGATGTGTGTGGTGAGATTGTGGAAGTAGGTAATAATATTGAAAATAAAAGAATAGGAGAGAGGGTAATAACCGATAATTGGATACGTGATATAAACAATCCAGAAGATAAAAATAAAGTTGGTTATTTTGGATCAGAATTCGATGGTGGTTTTGCTGAGTATGCCGTTATACCTTCAGTTAATGCTATTACAATTAATTCACCATTATCATCAAAGGAACTAGCGACTTTTTCATGTTCATATTCTACAGCAGAAGGAATGTTAACACGTGCCAATGTTGATGAAAAAGATACTATTCTTGTAACAGGAGCTTCAGGCGGGGTTGGTAGTGCCTTGGTGCAATTGGCTAAATTACACGGCGCAAGGGTGATTGCCTTGGCATCAGAGATCAAGCATGATGACGTCACCGCACTTGGGGCAGATCGGGTTTTACCGCGCGTGCCGGGTCATCTTAAATCAGTTTTGGGCGATGACAAGATAACAGTGGTGGCGGATATTGTCGGCGGTGATTATTGGCCGCATTTGATCGACTGCCTTGAACGGGGCGGTCGGTATACCTGTTCGGGTGCGATCGCAGGGCCGATAGTAACGCTCGATTTGCGGACTTTTTATTTGCGCGATTTGACTTTCACAGGGTCAACAGTCATCGACCAAGATGTGACGCCACGACTGGTGGGATATATTGAAAGCGGCGCCATCAAACCAGTGCTGGCCGCAACCTACCCGCTAGAGAATTTGCAAGAAGCGCAATCAGCCTTCATCGCGAAGAAACACACGGGCAATATTGTGGTCTGCCCATGAAGATCACCCGCATTTCTGTTTATCAACAAGACCTGCCGCTGGAACATCCCTATTGGCTTTCAGGGGGGCGGCTTAAATTTGAATGTCTTGACGCTAGTTTTGTAAAAATCGAGACCGATGCTGGCTTTACCGGATGGGGTGAAGGCACACCATGGGGGCATACTTATTTGCCTGCCCATGGTATACAAAAAGGCAGGGTATCATAACGCAAAAGTCATCCCGATTATTCAGGCGCTAGATGAGTCACGTAACCGGATTACCTTTTTTATTAAAGAGGGTACTCGTGCAAGAATTCAGACGATCAATTTTGAGGGTCTAAGCGTTACCAGTAAAAGCGATCTTTTAGGAATCATGGCCAATCGTGAATGGGTGCCATGGCTCTCGCTGCTAACGGATGCAGGGATTCTTCGGCGAGAAGAATTGGCTAATGATATTGAACGTATCAAAGAGGTAGAGTCTTCGAAAAAACCAAACGAAGTTCTTTTGTACGACGTTAATCGCGGATGGACTCGTCAACAAGCGCTACAAGTAATGAGTAGTGTTGAAAACTTAAATGTTATTATTGAACAACCATGCGAAACACTGGACGATATTGAAGCTATTTCCAAAAAACACTCTACTACAGTTAGTATTGATGAATCACTTGTTACTTTACAAGATGCTATTCGTATTGCAAAAGACGGTATTGCTGAGATATTTGGAATCAAACTTAACCGTGTCGGTGGATTAACTAAAGCGTCTCGTATACGTGACGTTGCTCTCTCTTTTGGAATTGATATGTTTGTGATGGCAACTGGAGGCTCAGTATTAGCTGATACGGAAGCTTTACACTTAGCATCAACTATTCCAGATGCAAATTGTCGTGCAGTATGGGCTTGTCAAGATATGTTAACGACTGATGTTTCTCCAGGCTTTGGTTCACGCAATCAAAATGGACATCTACATCTTCCAGAACAGCCTGGGCTTGGTGTTCAACCAAGTGAAGATATTCTTGGAGATCCTATTAAGGTATATACATGAAAAAATTAAATACTCAGGAAGATTGGGTAAAACGGGCAAGAGAAATTCTACCTGGAGGAGGATTTGGTAATTTTGATCCAAATTTAATTATTTCTCATGGCAAAGGAAGTCACGTTTGGGATGAGGATGGGAATAAGTATATTGATTATTTAATTGGTTCAGGACCGATGATAGTTGGCCATGGACACCCAGAGGTTTTAGAAGAAGTATTTAGACAACTTTCAAAAGGGATGACATTCTTTGCTAATAACTCAAGAGGTATAGAGTTGGCAGAGATAATTTGTCAGACAGTAAAGTGTTGTGAGCAAATTCGTTATGTGACATCGGGTAGTGAAGCGGACATGTATGCTATTAGACTAGCTAGAGCTTATACTGGTAAAAACAAAATTCTTAAATTCGAAGGTGGCTATCATGGAATGAGCGCTGAAGCTCAAATGAGTTTAGCTCCAACAACTGAGGTTAACTTTCCTTTAGCCGTTCCTGATAGTGGCGGTATTCCTCCAGAAGTAACTAATCAAATATTAATAGCTCCATTTAATGATTTAAAAGCGGTAGAGTCCATACTTAATGAAAATTTGGATATAGCTGCTATTATAACCGAGCCTTTACAACGAATAATTCCTCCTCAACCTGGTTTTTTAGAAGGTTTACGAATGCTTTGTGATAAATATAATGCTCTACTTATATTTGATGAAATTGTAACAGGTTTTAGACTTGCACTTGGAGGTGCACAAGAAAGATACGGAGTTATTCCTGATATTTGCACACTTGGAAAAGTTATTGGAGGAGGGTTTCCTCTTGCATCTATAGGAGCAAATAAAGAGATTATGAAATGTTTTGATAAAACAATTGTTGAACAAGATAAATGGTTAATGCAACTGGGAACATTGTCTGGTAATCCTTTGGCTGCTGTTGCTGGCTTAAAAACAATTGAAATTTTATCAAGACCGACAAGTTTTGAAAAATTAAATATAATTGGATTAGACTTACAAAAGTTACAATCTGATTTGCTTAGTCGTTCTGGCATTAAACATAAGATTATTGGCGTAGAAACTATTTTTGAAGTTATGTTTAGTGATTTAGAATGTACAAATTATCGAAATACTAAACACTCAGATAAAAAAATTGCATCAGAGTACAATAGATCATTACGAAAGGAAGGTATTTTAAAAGCATCTTCAAAATTTTATCCCTCTTTAGTTATTACTGATCAAGATTTAAGTTTTACAAAAAATGCTGTAGAAAATACAGTGAGAAAATTATGTGATAATTAAAAATCTTTAACAGTCATGATAAATTGCTTTTAATTCATCATCTATTAGAGATAATTCATTTGGGATATCTGCTTTAATACAAATCATATTAATTACCCTACCACCAACCAAGGAGATTGTTAAGGGTTGTAGTATTCCAATTTAAAATCTACATGACTCAAAATGGTAAACTGCTATATTTACCTTTAATTGGTTGTAAAATATCATTGGCACCGAGTAGTTTTCGTAAAAGACGTGTAATATTATTGACTTCTTGTTTAGTTTGTCTTCCCAAATGATTAGCAATTTCTTTAGGTGAAAATTCTTGAGATCGATGTCTATCGAGAAAATCTAAAATTTCTTTTTTTTCTTTCGAATATTTTGCCTGGCTATAGTCACCCTGATTAATCCATTCAAATGTGTCTCCATCAAAATCAATCAACAAATTCTGGTATTCGATATCACGTCCTTCCACAGATAATTCAGCAGAAGTTTTACCTCTCTCTTTCTTTAATTGCATTATTAAGTCAGCAGCCCCAGTTATGGCCATAGAACCCGAGAGGCGTTGAATATCATCGTCCATATCTTTTTTGGATTTTTTTAAATGATGGATGCAAAAAACAACCACCTTGTATTTCATTGCAAAACTTTGAAGAGGGGCAAGTCGTAATTGATCATTCTCATAAGCATTACCTTTACCTCCTGCCCCTTTGGCATCTTGAAGGGTATCAATGATAAATAATTTAGTAGTAGGATGTAAAAGAAACTCGCTTTCCATTTTTTTGATTAAACCTTCATTTATGGATATTCGCTGATGGTTTATTTGAACATTGTCATATTCTGCCGACTTAATGTTCATAAAATTTAAGCGTCTTTTCAAGCGATCCATATTATCTTCGAATAGATGACAACTCACAAACCCTTTTGTTGTCGGATAATTCAAAAATGTTTTTCCATTTGCTATGGCTAAAGCTAACTGGATGGCAAAGAATGTTTTTCCCGATTTAGGATTACCAGCAAAGATAACAAGACCTGCATCAGGAATAATTTTATCAACGAGATAATTAATCTCCTTAACTTGATAATTAACTAAGTCCTTAAGCAAATAGGAAGAATCAATATTTTTTCTTGATGAATTAAATTTATCTAGATTACTGAATAATTGTTCAAGATCACAGGTTTTATTTGGATCATCTAATCGAGGACGCAGTAATTCGATGATCGCCTTTTTACTGAGCCCCTTCATATGCAGACTAGCTACGGCGCTTCTAAAAATATTGTGCCAGTTTCCTTTTCTGGCATCTTTTAGTTTAAGGATAGGATCCTCTTTTTCTATCGAGAGGGGTGGTAGGTAAGTATCATCTTTTTTTAGTTCATATTTTTTTATTAAGGCGTGAAACTTATCATTCGAAACAATATCTTGCGATTGGATACGCTTGAATTCCCCAAACTTATCAAATTCTGCAGAGTAGGGAAGATTAATGCACGAACCCACAGCTCCACTTTCTATTTTATCTTGCTTGGGAAAAATTTCTGTATCTTTTGGCAGATCCAATTGTTCTCTCAAACATTCTAATAATTTTCGAACCATTATCGCTTCTTTTTTTTCTTCTAAAAATAAAGTTAAATGCATTCCTCCTGATTTAGAAGGAAGAGGAACCAAAGGTAATTCCATTTGAAGAATTTTTTTTCGAATTTCTTTTGTGTGCTCTTTGTCATATGTGTCATCATCAATCACACCGAATTTGCATTTGCCATCATGATCAACAGGGCAAACGACAAGACCGTATTCACCTCGCAAGTGTTCTTTATAGTGTTGATCTGTTAGAGAACCATTTCCTTTTATATATTTTGGTTTAACTTTTCCGTGCGCATCAGTTTTCTTAAAGTCAACTAGAACATTAAGATTAGCCAAACGCATCCTATTTTCTTCAGTCATGCTGGCTCTATTAGTAGCATTTGCTTCAGTTAGCCAACTAAGTTCTACTTTTAATTTACTATCA
>LULS01000225.1_pt1 | contig 15070 bp, 15 predicted proteins | sample 728101 | NCBI WGS metagenome assembly LULS01 (sample SAMN03860283, study PRJNA289734) | marine metagenome | biome: seawater column; feature: ocean; material: water; isolation source: Red Sea water column Station 108 - depth 200m | place: Saudi Arabia: Red Sea | collected 2011-10-15 | depth 200 m | reverse complement strand
CGACGGGTCTTATCGTGGTTGTGTATCTGAATTAATGCGCTTCAGCATCGTAAGCAACTTTTAGTCCGACACCTGAGATGGTATGAATTAATTTTTCTTCAAAAGGTTTATCGACCATTTTTCTTAAATTATAAATATGACTGCGTAACGCATCACTTTCAGGTTCTTCATCACCCCAAAGTTCGATAATAATTTCTTGTTTTGTAATTACTTTTGGCGAGTTTCTCATCAAAATTTTAAGTAATTTGAATTGAATACGCGGTAATTCTATAGTTTGACCAGCACGGGTTACAGTTTGAGTTGAACTGTCTAGAATAAGATCATGAATTTGGATTTTACTGGATGATACTTCGCCCAATGAACGTTTGATCAAAGCTTTGACACGCATTACAAGTTCATTAAAATCAAAAGGTTTGACTAAATAATCATCTGTGCCAGCACTAAAGCCCTTTAATTTGTCATCCAAGGTATCTCGTGCCGTGAGCATTAAAATAGGAATGTCTTTACCTTGATCCGTTCTAAGCCATTCGCATAAATCATATCCAGAACCATCAGGTAGATTAATATCAAGTAATAGGAGATGGTAGGGCTGGGTTTTTAGAAAATTACGTGCTGCATCTAAATTACGTGCATGATCAATGACGAAACCATGTTCCTCTAAAAATTCGCAAACCGTAGCGGCAAGTTCGTAATGGTCTTCGACCATAAGAATAAATTGATTGCTCATAATCGTTTGATCAAGTTATTGATTTAGTAGTTGTTGCTTTAATTTAGCATTAAATGGAGAACTACCAAACCATATTTTAAAGTATTGATTGGCTTGCTGATCGGTAATTGAACCCAATGGCTTTTGGTTGAGAGAAAGACTTAATGTTTTATTGAGCTGATTATAATTTAGTGAATATAAATCTCCTTTTTTTACAGGCTTATATAATTCGGTAATTTGATTTAGAGCGGAATTATTAGAAAAATTGGCCACATTCTTTTTCAGGAAATGTGTTGCAGCCCGTTTAAATGCCCATTCGGGAATATTCTGACTATAAGCGAAATCTAGGCGAATATTTTGATTTTCCCAATTTTGATGGCAGTTCTCTGCGTAATAACTGACTAAACCCACATTTTTACTCGTTACTAATAGTGGAGCTGTTTTGCAGATTTGAATATTTGCATGTGCAAATTTAATCGGGATGAGAACAAATAAAATACTTAAGCTAGTCATTATCAAAATTAAACGAGTATTCATTCACCACCTCAATATTTGCTGTCTATTTGGTTATAGCTGTTTTAATCTTCAAATTTAATAGGTATAGAAATTTAAATTACGTTCTAGTTTTTGAATTTCATGACGTGCATAGCCTAAATTCGTATGCTCACGATCTAAAACCGCATATAAAAACAGGCCATGGTTGGTTTCTAGCGGTGTAATGATGTGATACTGATTGTCAGTACTCATCAAAACACTTTCTAGAAAATCATTAGGATCAATTTCATTCATTAATTGCTTTTGGTAATTAAATAAATTTGCACCTTCAGTAGCGGCAAGATCGATATTAAAGAACTCATCACCAATGGTTTCTAAAATAGAACCATCGAAGGTATCGACCAAAGCTAAAACAATTAAACCTTCAATTTTATTTAATCGTTTTAATAATGAATGATTGTCCATAATTTATTCTGCACTTTTTTGTGGCTGAATTTTATACTATTTTTTGAACGGCAAGGTCAAAGAATAGCCACTTCCGACATATGGCAGTGAGCGGTATAAACCATTTGCAGGATCCCAAAAATCTTGTTGAAAGATAATTAGTTTTTGCTGATTAATTTTGATTTGGCTAATACCATACGAAGACATGGTTTTTGTCCGACCAAACATTTTAAAGTCATAGACCATGTGCCAATGGATATATGCAGAGTCTTGTTTATGAGTCGCACTTATTAATGTCACTGAAACATTGCTGACGTGTTCATTCATACCTTCAAAATGTTTAATGAGATCCTGTTTATTTGAGAATTGGGAAAGTGTGTCATTGATAAATAATTGATCTGCATAAAGTTGACTGGCGTTTTTGACAAAATTTTCAGTTCCCATCGTATTGAAAGCTGCAACAAAGTTTTGACCAATTTTTTGAGCTTGTTGATCATCTAACATGATTCCCGTAATTTCTTTCTTAGCTTTCTCATAATCAGCGGTGTAACTCGGTACACTTTTACAAGCAGCCAAAGAAAGTAAGGTCAGTGTCGAGACTGCGAGCGTTCTGAGCAATTTCATGTTGATGATCTCATTCCATTTTAGATTTATCTTAAAAGTTGAAATGTGAATGTGATGTGAACTGCTTTTTGAGATACATACAAAAATAAAGCCACTAAATTGTGGCTTTATTTCTATGGACAGGAAAAGCTTATTTTTTGCCTTTCTTGGTTTTTAGGTATTCTTGGTAGGATTCTTCAGCAAAGCGTCTTAAAGAATCACCAATCGCTGCATATTGATATTCATTTAAGTTTGCTAAGGATGCGCGAGCAGAAGGGTGCAGAACGCCGAAACCTGATCCAGGAAGTAAAACCACACCTGTTTCATCAGCTACACGGAATAATAGCTCGGTTGGATTTTTATTTTTCATGACCCAATCTGCAAACTCATCACCATATAACGTGCGAGACGTATTTTCCAGATTTACTAAAGTATAGTAATCAACGGCATTTGGATCTTGAGGAACTTCCACACCAAGTTGTCGATACAGCGCAGCATCACGTTCACGTACAACAGATTTAACGGCTTTCTTATAACTTTGACGTGAATCCATCATATTGAATAATGCAAATAGCACCATTTGGACTTGTTGCGGTGTTGATAAGCCTGCCGTGTGGTTCAATGCTACATTTCGGCTATCTGCGACCAAACGATCAATAAACTTAATACTTGAAGGATCTGTTGTGAGTGAAGAATAACGCTCTTCCAACTCTTTTTTATCTTTCTTCGATAATGCTGCAAGCTTTTTATCAAGAATATTATTGTTGGTGAGCGCGATCACACCTAAACGCCAGCCTGTAGCACCGAAATATTTCGAGAATGAATAAACAAGGATTGTATTGTCAGGACAGATTGCAAATAAAGATTTGAAGTTATCTGCGAAAGTACCATATACATCATCTGTTAAAATCAACAAATCGGGGCGCTTTTTAACGATATCAGCCAAGATTGCTAGTCCTTCATCACTCATTTTTACTGAAGGAGGGTTACTTGGGTTCACCAAGAAGAATGCTTTAATTGAAGGATCTTCTAATTTTCTAAGTTCTGACTCTGGATATTGCCAGCCGAGCTTAGGATCAGCTTCAATAAATACTTCTTCAAGTTGATAGTCGTTGAGCTTTGGAATTTCTAAATAAGGCGTAAAAATCGGTGTTCCGATTGCAATACGATCGCCATTTGAAATGATTTTATTTTCTTTCAATGAGTTGAAAATATAGGCCATCGCTGCTGTCCCACCTTCAACAGCAAACAAGTCAAGGTTTTGCTTGGCCATACCTTGTATGCCCATTTCACGCAGAACATACTCTTTAATAATCGTTTCACTGATACGTAGCATTCGGTCTGGAACGGGATAGTTACAACCTAAAATTCCTTCAACCATTTCAAGTAAGAAAGCATCAGGATCTAAACCAAGTTGATCTCGAACATAAGAAACAGCTTTTCCTAAGAAAATAACACCTTGTTTATTTTGATTCTGCATCACAAAGTTATCAAAGCGTGATTGCAAACCTACAGGTCGTGGATATCCACCAAGACCTTCTGGCATATAAGAAAAAGAAAACTCTGATTCTGTGGTTGAAAATAAACCAAGTTGGAAAAAAGCTCGACGGGGGATCGTTGCTAAGAAATTTGGATTTCCTCGACCTGCATTGAGCATAAGTCGATCTGTTCTACTTTGTGCTAACTCAATGAGATTATCTTTTAGCTCGAATGGACTCAGTTTTGAATATTTAGTGTAATCAACGTTCCCCATGGGAAGTCTCCTTAATTATCTTGAAGTGAATGAGTTTGAAATTTATACAATTAATGGACCTAACAAAGTAAGAAATACATTTGCGAGGGCATAAGTGATCGCAAAAGGAACCGTTGGAATAGAGTTACCAGCTTTGTCTAAGACGCCACCAAAAGCAGGGTTTGCACTTCGTGAACCTGATAGTGCACCAGCCATGACTGCAACATTGTCATAACGTAAAACATAGCGGGCAAAAAGCATTGAAAGAATAAGAGGAACGAGTGTAACAACGACCCCGATCATGAAAAGCGATAAGCCACTTTCTTTGATGGTTTGGATGGCTTGTAAGCCCGATTGCAGACCAACAGCCGCGACGAAGCCTGCTAGCCCGAGATCTTTTAACAGTTGTGACGCTGCTAATGGCATATTGCCGTGTACTTGATTTCGACTACGTAACCATCCAAATAAAAGACCAGATAGTAATGCACCACCACCTGCACCGAGCGTGAGGGGAACATCACCAATTCGAACAACAAATAAGCCAACAATGAGACCTACCACTAAGCCAGCACCATGAAAAATCCAATCTGTTTTTAAGCTTTCAGGCAGTGCTTTACCAGCCTCTTTGACTAAACGATCTAAATCACTTTTTGTGCCGTAAACAGTAATCAAATCACCTTGCTTCAAAATGGTATCGTCACTCAATGTTTGAGATTCATCATTACGTTTGATTGCAAGTACATAGATGCCATGTTTCAAATAATCGGGTGTATTGGCTTTAATATCTCCCAATGTTCGATTTATGTATTTTGAATTTCTTAAAATCACATCTGAGGTATCCATAATCATCTCCATACCTTGAGATGATTGAAGTTCAGTACCAATATGCTCCGAGATTGAAACGACATTTGCACGACGGCCTACAATTAAGATGACATCATCTGTTTGTAAGGTCACTTCAGGTGCAACATCAATAAACTGATCTTTTCGTTTAAGTCGTTCGACTGTGATACTCGGTTGTGTTTTTTCAAGTTCAGCGATTGCAATACCATTGGCTTGCTTGACTTTGTAAATACGACCAACGATTTCAGGCATAGCTAATTCTTGACCTGGAGCAAGCTCGAAAGCACCTTTTAAACGTTCTGACTGCGCTTTTAATGCATCATCATGAATTTCTCGCCCCATAAATTTAGGTAAGATATTCACACAGATGATGATGGCGCCAAGTGAACCAAAGATGTAAGTCACTGCGTAACCGATCGCTACATTTGCCTGTAGTTTTTGGATTTCAGCAAGAGGGAGGTCTAGACGAGAAATCGCATCACCCGCTGTACCAATGATAGCTGACTGAGTCATCCCTCCAGCGGCCAGACCTGCCGCTAAGCCTTTATCTAAGTTAAAGATTTTAGCCATCACAAGTACGGTAATAAGCCCACAAACTGCCATGAATACCGCGAGTAGAATTTCTTTAATGGATTGAGGGCCTAGCGATTTGAAAAATTGTGGGCCACTTTCAAAACCAACTGCATAAATAAACAGTGCAAACAAAATTGCTTTAACACCATTATCAATAGGTACACCAATTAGACTCAGTACCACTGCAACTAGGAGTGAACCAGCAACACCGCCGAACTGAAATTTTCCAAATTGAAACTGACCAATCCAGAAGCCAATCGCTAGAGATAGGAATAGTAATATTTCGGGGCTATGTTTCAATTCACTCTGTAACCATTCAATCATTTTTATATCTCTCTTTTATTGTTTGGTATAACTTTGAGAATGAAATTTATTTATTTTTCATGTGCTTTTTAAAATACTATGCATCAATAATAAGAGCAAATATCTTGATTTTATTGAGTAAATTACTTGGATTAATATAATGTAATGATTTAAATAAAATTATTATCATTGCATTTTATTTGTATCATTTAGAAATAAGGTTTTTAACGAAAAGTAAAATAAACTTACTCAATGAAACAATTGTTTGGAAACTTAAAAGACTTAGCTAATATCTAAAATAAATTTGGTTTAAAAGCGAGTAAAAGATATACGTACTATAAGTACGAGCAGAGAAAAATATCTATTTTGAAATAACTCTATCTAAACAACCTGTCTTAAATCACGTGCTGTTTCTAGTAATAGTGGCAAAATATGAGTGATGAGATAATCTTTTGTTGTACGCATGGTAGGTGAAACAATATTTAGGGCAGCAACGACATCGGCATTTGCATCATAAATCGGTACTGCAACAGCATGTACGCCCAATTCATGTTCTTCACATGAATAACACCAATCCTGTTCTTTAATTTCATGTAATAACTTTAAAAAAATTTCACTCTCAGTATGCGTATATTTGGTTAAACGTTTAAGTGGATATTTTTCTAACCATTGTTTTTGTGCTTCGTCATCTAGATGAGCAAGCAGAATTTTTCCAGCAGAAGTCGCATGGGCGGGTAAGCGATTACCTAAGTGCAATCCATATGGATTTACTCTGTCTGTTTGTTGGTGTGCTGCACTTCGCGCTATCGTAATTGCTTCATAACCATCTAAAACCATAACTGAATAGATGAGTGAGGTTTGATTAGTAAGTAGATTTAATAAAGGCTGGCAAATTTTTGGTAGTGGAGAGCCATCTAAATAAGCACCTGAAAATTTTAGAATTTTAGGGGTTAAATAATAATAATGGCCATCAAAATCCAAATAACCTAAATATTCCAAGGTCAGTAAATGCCGTCTTGCAGCCGCACGTGTCATGCCTGTTTTTTCAGCGGCAGTGCTCATGTTCAAGCGATGCCGTTCAGGTCCAAAACATTCCAAAATCGCCAAGCCTTTTGAGATTCCTGCAATAAAGTCTTCATGGCGAATCGTTTTTTTATTTTCAGAATGATGAATCAATTTTGGCTCTTTATTCTGATCATTTTCCATAATGTGCTCTTTCATTCGAAAATCAGTTTCTAAAATTGATTCTAATCGAAACACGACTGTTTTACTTGGATAATGTTCGATCATCGAACATAAAAAATAATAATCGAACAAAATGAACTTTGTGCTGTAGAACTCTAACGAAAACTTATCAAGAATAAATATTAGAAATCCGAACAAAATACTCAGCTTAGTTTCATCGGTTTTCAGGATGAAAAATTGAGTAATTCATAGTACAGGAAGTAGTCAGATGATTGATAAGAGTAACACCTCATTGACCGAGGTTCTATCCCAAATCCAAGATGGCTCAACCATCATGATAGGCGGTTTTGGAACAGCAGGACAACCCGCTGAACTTATCGATGGTCTGATTGAGCTGGGCGTAAAAGACCTTGTGATTGTCAATAACAATGCTGGTAATGGCGACTATGGTCTTGCCAAACTGCTAAAAACAGGCGCCGTTCGTAAAATCATTTGTTCTTTCCCTCGTCAGTCGGATTCATGGGTATTTGATGAACTGTACCGTGCAGGCAAGATTGAATTAGAACTTGTCCCACAAGGCAATCTCGCTTGTCGTATCCAAGCCGCAGGCATGGGTTTAGGTGCCGTATTCACCCCAACGGGTTTTGGTACGTTATTGGCGGAAGGCAAAGAAACCCTTCATATCGATGGCAAAGACTATGTACTGGAATACCCAATCAAAGCCGACTTTGCTTTGATCAAAGCTTATCAAGGCGATCGTTGGGGCAATTTAGTTTTCAATAAATCTGCACGTAACTTCGGCCCAATTATGGCGATGGCTGCTGATGTCACCATTGCTCAAGTCTCTGAAGTGGTAGAACTCGGTCAGCTTGATCCTGAGCACATCATTACCCCAGGCATCTTTGTCCAACATGTAGTTGCCGTTGAAGCCACTTCACTTGTTTCAGCATAAGGAGAACAACATGAGCTATCAAAAACTCAACCGTAACCAGATTGCTGAACGTGTTGCACAAGATATTCCTGATGGAGCTTATGTCAATTTAGGCATTGGTTTACCAACCAAGATTTCAAAATACTTACCTGCCGATAAAGATGTGTTTCTGCATTCTGAAAATGGTTTGTTGGCCTTTGGCCCCCCTCCAGCCAAAGGCGAAGAAGACCCTGAACTGATTAATGCAGGTAAGGAATACGTGACTATGCTGACTGGTGGGTGCTTTTTCCATCATGGCGATTCATTTGCCATGATGCGTGGTGGACATTTGGATATTGCAGTACTCGGTGCATTTCAAGTTGCAGCCAACGGAGATCTTGCCAATTGGCATACAGGTGCAGCCGATGCCATTCCTGCTGTAGGTGGTGCAATGGATTTAGCCGTCGGTGCAAAGAAAGTTTTTATCACGACTGATCATGTCACCAAACAAGGTGAGCCCAAGATCGTTGAAGAACTTAGTTATCCAGCAACAGGATTGAAATGTGTCGATCGTATTTATACCGATCTGTGTGTGATTGATGTGACTACAGACGGTTTAAAGGTAATTGAAAAAGTGGATGGTCTGAGCTTTGAGGAATTGCAAGCTTTGACAGGTGCTCAATTGATTGATGCGACTCAAATTTAAGGATTGAAATCTCCATACATCCCACTTTGTTAAGGGATACCTCGCCAAAACAATAGAGCGAGGTCTCCCTCCTTTTTAAAGGAGGGATTAAGGGAGGATTAAAGGGAAAAACACATGAAAAACGCTTATATCATTGATGCCATTCGTACTCCATTTGGCCGTTATGCAGGTGGTCTTGCACCAGTCCGTGCAGATGACCTTGGTGCGATACCAATCCAAGCCCTAATACAACGAAATCCAACGGTGGATTGGCAACAAGTAGATGATGTGATTTATGGTTGTGCCAATCAAGCGGGTGAAGACAATCGTAACGTGGGGCGTATGTCCGCATTATTGGCTGGCTTACCGTATCAAGTCCCTGCAACCACAGTGAATCGTTTATGTGGTTCATCTTTAGATGCCATTGCTATGGCAGCGCGTGCGATCAAAGCCAATGAAGCAAACCTGATCATTGCTGGTGGTGTGGAAAGCATGAGCCGTGCCCCATACGTGATGGGTAAATCAGAGAGCGCATTTGGACGTAGCCAAAAGATTGAAGACACCACCATGGGATGGCGTTTTATCAATCCAAAACTGAAAGAAATGTATGGTGTAGACACCATGCCACAAACGGCTGAAAACGTGGCAGAACAATTCAATGTCAATCGTGCCGATCAAGACCAGTTTGCCTTGGTGAGCCAACAACGTACTGCAGCAGCGCAAGCCAAAGGCTTTTTTAAACAAGAGATCGTGCCCGTCACTATTCCTCAGCGTAAGGGCGATGCGATCGTCATCGATAGCGATGAACATCCACGCGCATCAACCACGATTGAAGCCTTAACTAAACTCAAAGGTGTGGTAAAGACCGATGGAACCGTTACAGCAGGTAATGCATCAGGGATCAATGATGGTGCAGCAGCACTATTGATCGCCTCAGATGAAGCGGTTGCTGAATATCAACTAAAACCACGCGCCAAAATTATTGCCGCAACTACAGTGGGTGTTGAACCACGTATTATGGGATTTGCGCCTGCACCTGCGATTAAGAAATTACTGCAACAGACCAATCTGACACTAGGGCAGATGGATGTGATTGAGTTAAACGAAGCCTTTGCAGCCCAAGCTTTAGCAGTGACCCGTGATTTAGGTTTAGCGGATGATGATGCACGAATCAATCCAAATGGCGGTGCGATTGCATTAGGTCATCCTTTGGGTGCATCGGGTGCAAGATTAGTGACGACAGCCTTGAACCAGCTTGAGCGGATTCAAGGACAGTACGCATTGTGTTCGATGTGTATTGGTGTGGGTCAAGGCATTGCGCTCATTATTCAACGTGTTGAACAAAATTAAGGAGCATTTTATGCCTATTTTTCAATCCCAAGATGCTCAAATCAATTATCAAACTTTTGGTGATCCAAACTCCCCTGCGCTTGTGTTTTCAAACTCGTTGGGCACAAATTATGGGATGTGGCAAAAGCAGTTTAATTATTTTAAAGAACGCTTTTTTGTGATCTGTTATGACACACGAGGTCATGGTTCTTCTACAGCACCACAAGAATCTTATACATTGCAACAGCTTGGAAAAGATGGGATTGCCTTGTTAGATCATCTGAATATTTCTAAAGCAGCATTTTGTGGTATTTCAATGGGTGGAATCACAGGACAATGGCTGGCGATTCATTATCCAACACGGTTTAGCCATGTAATCGTTGCTAATACCGCAGCGAAGATTGGACAGGAACAAGCATGGCAAGATCGAGCACAGCTTGTTCGTGAACAAGGTTTACAACCTATTGCGGCCACGGCAGCCTCAAGATGGTTTACCGATCCCTTTATCCAAAGTCACTCAGTAGTTGTAACGAACCTATGTAACGATTTAAGTGCTGGCAGCGCAATAGGTTATGCAAATTGTTGTGAGGCTTTGGCTAAAGCGGATGTTCGCACAGAACTAAAAAAAATCTCTATTCCTATGCTAATTATTGCAGGGACACAAGATCCTGTAACAACCGTAGCTGATGGAGAGTTTATACAACAACAAATTCCAAATGCGCTATTAGCAGAAATTAATGCATCGCATATTTCAAATGTTGAACTGCCAGATGATTTTAATCAGTTAATAGATAAATTTATTTAATATACCATTTAATATAAAAGCAGGGTTTAAATGCTCTGCTTTTTGTCGTTTTTAATTTAAATAGAATAAATATTAATACTTTAATGACATAAAGATATATCAATTAAGTTTTTGACTCAGAACACATAACAAAATAATTTAATTACAAAATAACAGATGCTTCACAAATTGGAGGTGAAGGATGAATATGTCAAATGTCAATATTAATGAGATTATTGATAATGCTAAATTTAACCCATTCCATTGGAAGGTTTTAATATGGTGTTTATTAATTATTATCTTCGATGGTTATGATTTAGTTATTTATGGTGTTGCTCTGCCATTATTAATGCAGCAATGGTCTTTAACTGCTGTGCAAGCAGGCTTATTAGCAAGCGCTGCGCTGTTTGGAATGATGTTTGGTGCAATGATTTTCGGCACGATTTCAGATCGTTTAGGCCGAAAGAAAACCATTATGATTTGTGTTGCATTATTCAGTGGCTTCACATTTATTGGTGCATTTGCTGATAATCCTGTCGAATTCGCTATATTGCGTTTTCTAGCAGGTCTAGGCATTGGCGGTGTTATGCCAAATGTCGTCGCACTCATGACTGAATACGCACCGAAAAAGATTCGTAGCACCTTAGTTGCAATTATGTTTAGTGGATATGCAATCGGTGGTATGACTTCAGCATTATTGGGTGCTTGGTTAGTTAAAGACATGGGTTGGCAGATCATGTTTATTCTTGCAGGTATTCCATTACTGCTCTTGCCTGTTATCTGGAAATTCCTACCTGAATCATTAGCATTTCTAATCAAGTCGGAACATAACGATCAAGCAAAGCAGATCGTCTCGAAACTTGCGCCCAATGCTGAAATCAACCAAGAAACTCAACTTGTATTTAATGAAAATATTCACACAGATGCACCTGTACGTGCGTTATTTCAACAAGGTCGAGCATTCAGCACATTTATGTTTTGGATCGCATTTTTTATGTGTCTGCTTATGGTTTATGCGCTGGGTAGCTGGTTACCAAAATTAATGCTGCAAGCGGGTTATTCGCTAGGTGCAAGTATGCTGTTCTTATTTGCCTTAAATATCGGTGGAATGGTTGGTGCGATTGGCGGTGGCGCTTTGGCAGATAAATTCCATTTGAAACCAGTGATTACCGCTATGTTTATCATCGGTGCGGCTTCATTGATTTTATTAGGTTTCAACAGCCCTCAATTCATTCTGTACAGCTTAATTGCGCTCGCTGGCGCAGCGTCTTAACAGGTGCATTACTTACCTTTGAATTACCACATCAAATGAACTTCTTAGCAATTGCGATTCCCGGTGTAATTGCTGCATTAGCAATCTTCTTAGTGAATCTTAAAGCTTCTGTCAACGCGACTGAATCAACAAAGAACACCCTTCAACCTCAAACTTCACTTAGCCAACAGTAAAACTTGTTGCGCCTAGGATTGGCGCAACTTAACTTTTAAATGGATGATAAAAGAATGCCTATCTTTAAATTAAATCGTATTGCTATAACCACATTTTCCCTGATGGTGAGCTGCACAAGTATGTCTGCATTTGCAGATGATACAGCTAAAGACGAATGGAAATTTACCTTAAAAAATGCCTATATCAACCGTAATTTTGAAAATGAAAATTTAAAAGATACAGGGAGTTGGTCTCAAGCAGCATCATTATTTTATAATTCAAGAATGGTAGACACTCCGCTTACTATTGCTGATAAGCCGTTAAAGATCGGTGTGGATGCATCCGTTCAATATGCGGTGCGTCTAAGTTCGGATAAGCATGTCGCAGATACCGTCCTTCCCTTCAATAGAGAAACTCAGTCTCAAGCACCAGATTATTTAAAGCATGGAGCAACATTAAAACTTGGTTATGATAAAACGTTATTAAGTGTGGGTGAACTTTGGCTAGATCTACCTGTTACGGCTGTAGATGCAAGTCGTCAGTTGCTTACTTCCTACTGGGGAACGAACTTAAAATCTCAGCTTACTGATCAACTCTATGCAGAAATTGGTCGTGTAGAAAAAGTTTCACCACGAAATGCTGAAGATTTTCAGAAATTCTCTTTTACCTCAAATGGAAAAACTGAATATTCAGATGGTTTAAACTACATTGATTTACGCTATCAGGTTATGCCTTCTTTAAAAGCTGAATACTATTTTGGCAATATGCAAGATTTGTATAATAAACATTATCTTGGTTTAGATCATAGTTTTAATATAGAAAATTTGACTCTTGGCTCAAAATTTAAATATTTTAATGCGAAAGAAGATGGCAATAACTTCAATATTGATGCACAAAATATAGGTTTATTAGAAACACTAAAAGTAAAAAATCATACTTTTGGGTTAGGTTATCAACAAATTATTGGTGAATCTGCATATCCTCTACCAGATGGTTTTTTACCTGAAACTTATTTTATTAACTGGAATGCAACGGGTTTCTTTAAAAAGGATGAAAAATCATATCATTTTATCTATGGATATAATTTTAAAGATTATATTCCGGGCTTTAATGCAGCAGTCAAATATGTATATGGAGATAGCTTCAAAACAGCCGATGGTAAAGAAAATAAACAATATATTCGTATTGATTACAATGTAGAGCACGGTAATGATTTTGGTGAAGATCGTCTATTTGTGAACTATACAAAGCGGTTCTAATCTCAGATAATGTTTAATTATGGGTGCTAATGCACCCATATCCTTATGATTAAAAACAAAATTTCTTTGGTAGGTTTTTGGTAGGTAGGAAATTTTTTAAAGCACTCCATACTAAGTCCAAGGTGCTAGACCACCTGTATAACAAATTATGGAATATGGAAGAAGGAATCACTCCATGGCTTTTAAAAATATTGCAGATCAAACAAACGGTTTTTATATCCCTTGCGTTTCACTTTTTGGCCCCGGCTGTGCTAAAGAAATCGGCATAAAAGCGCAAAACCTTGGTGCAAAGAAAGCACTGATCGTCACAGACGAAGGTCTATTCAAATTTGGCGTAGCAGATACGATTTCAGCATATTTAAAAGATGCTGGTGTAGATAGCCATGTTTTCCCTGGTGCTGAACCCAACCCAACTGATATTAATGTTCATAATGGTGTTAAAGCCTATAACGACAATGGATGTGATTTTATCGTTTCATTAGGTGGCGGTTCATCACACGATTGTGCGAAAGGGATTGGTCTTGTAACTGCTGGCGGCGGACATATTCGTGACTATGAAGGTATCGATAAAAGTACTGTTCCGATGACTCCACTGATTGCTGTAAACACAACTGCTGGAACTGCATCAGAAATGACGCGTTTCTGCATTATTACCAATACTGATACTCACGTAAAAATGGCAATTGTAGATTGGCGTTGTACGCCTTTGATCGCCATCGATGATCCAAAACTTATGGTTGCAAAACCAGCTGGTTTAACCGCTGCAACAGGTATGGATGCATTGACACATGCTGTTGAAGCTTATGTATCAACTGCGGCAAACCCAATTACCGATGCATGCGCTGAAAAAGCAATTACGATGATCAGTCAATGGTTACGTCCTGCTGTCGCCAATGGTGAGAATATCGAAGCTCGTGATGCAATGAGCTATGCACAATATCTTGCTGGTATGGCATTCAACAATGCATCATTAGGTTATGTTCATGCGATGGCACATCAATTAGGTGGCTTCTACAATCTTCCACATGGTGTATGTAATGCCGTTTTATTACCTCATGTATGTGAATTTAACTTAATCGCTTGCCAAGATCGTTACGCTAAAATTGCAGAGTTGATGGGTGTTAACGTTGAAGGTTTCACTGAAACTGAAGCTGCTTTTGCCGCGATTGATGCTATCCGTGAATTATCTTCTTCAATTGGAATTCCATCTGGTTTAACTGAGTTAGGTGTTAAGACTGAAGATCTTGCAATCATGTCTGAAAATGCTCAGAAGGATGCATGTATGTTGACTAACCCTCGTAAAGCAACACATGCTCAAGTGGTAGAAATTTTCAAAGCTGCGTTATAACAGTTCCTCTCAAAAGTAAGCCAAAACTCCGAGAAATTGGCTTACTTTTTTGTGGGAATATTAAAAAGGTTATATTCCCACTTTTTTTATTTATAAAAATTATGATCTTAAGAATTGTTTTTTCAAAATTTAGTAACTAATCAACTTCATCATTTTTCAGATTTCATTTCAAGTAATCAGCTTTCACATATCAAATTTTCACGAACTGGTTCTAGTAAATATCTTTAAATTTATTCAGAGATAAATGGGCTGGATGATCTTCTGGCAATAGTTCCATTAAACGTTCTACTGCATCAATTGCTTCTGGGAAATGTGCAACATGCTTCAGTAAAAGATCAGTTTCTTTGGTCTTAAAAATTGCATCACTTAAACGAGACTCCAAACAATCTCGCCATGCGCATAAAAATGGGCTTTCAGTTTTTGAAAGAAAAACACCTTTATACAA
>LULS01000201.1_pt1 | contig 15548 bp, 16 predicted proteins | sample 728101 | NCBI WGS metagenome assembly LULS01 (sample SAMN03860283, study PRJNA289734) | marine metagenome | biome: seawater column; feature: ocean; material: water; isolation source: Red Sea water column Station 108 - depth 200m | place: Saudi Arabia: Red Sea | collected 2011-10-15 | depth 200 m | reverse complement strand
GACCTGCGCGTGGATGTTTGCCGATCTATGGGGGGAAGACCGCCCGTACAACCTTTGCCCACGAAGTGCCCTCAAGCGCGTCGTGCAGAACACGGCAGAGCAGGGCTATGCGACTTATGCCGGAGTGGAGCCGGAATTCATGGTGATGAAGTGGCAGGACGGGCAACCCGTCAAGGCCTTTGACAATGACCCCAAGCCCGGACAGGGATTGCGTCCGCGCCGCCAAGCCTTCGGTTACGACGTGGAATACTCAATTGACTCGATGGGCTTTTTGGGGGAACTGATTGACATCATCGAAGGCTTGGGCTGGAACCTTCATGATGTGGTGGCGGAAGGGGCGTATTCGCAGTTTGAGCTGGATTTCCACTACACCGATGTGTTGGGGATGGCCGACCGTCTGGTCTTCCTGCGGGTGCTGCTCAAGGAGGTTGCCAAGCGTCACGGCATGTTTGTGACCTTCATGCCCAAGACCACCATCGGTGACTGGCGTTCCGGCGCTCACATGAACACATCAATGCAGCCGATTGACAAACCGGGGGTCAACCTGTTTGAGACTGAGTCTGGAGGCTGGGCCGATCCGGTCTATGGGGCTGTGGGCGGACTGCTGCGGCACGGCGGAGCGCTGACTGCCATCGCCTGTTCGACGGTGAACTCATACAACGGCCTCGTGCCCAAGGTCGGTGGCTTCGAGGGCGGCACCGTGACCTGGGCACCCACGCACATGACCTACGGCTACAACAACCGCTCAGCAATGCTGCGATTGCCGCAGAGTCGCTTCTGCATCGAGAACCGTGCTGCCGACATGTGCATGACCCCGTGCCTTGCGCTCGGCATGACCGCCGCCGCCATGACCGAAGGAGTGGTCAACGGCTACTCCCCCGGAGAGCCTCTGAATCAGGATTTGTACTCAATGAGCGAGGAGGCGATTGAAAAATCCGGTGCACAGCGTCTGCCACGCAACCTGCTGGAAGCGATAGAGATTTTGCGTTCCGACGAACTTGCCCTCACCGTCCTTGGAGACACGATGATGGATTCCTACCTGCGTTACAAAGTAGATGAATGGGAGCGTTACCACCAGGCAGTTACAGACTGGGAAGTGGAGGAGTACCTGAGGCTCTATTGAGAGAGATTGCATGAAACTGGATCAATTCAGCCAAGGCGCCTTCGCCGGATACGAAACCCGCTTGTCGGATCAGCCCGATGCGGAATTGACTCAGGTGGGGCCGGGAACGCCGTGCGGGGACTATCTGCGGCGCTTCTGGCATCCGGTTTTTCTCGCCAGGGATTTGAAGGATTTGCCCGTGGCCCTGAAGATTCTCGGCGAAGAACTGGTGTTGTTCCGCGACCTTTCCGGAAAACTCGGACTGGTGCATCAACGCTGTCCACACCGACTGGCATCGCTGGAGTACGGCAAGTGCGAGCAGCGCGGCATCCGCTGTTGCTACCACGGCTGGCACTTCGACACCGACGGCACCCTGCTCGACGCCCCCGGACAACCGCCGCACCTCAACGAACGCCTCAAGCGCCGCATCCGGCTGGGAGCCTATCCGGTGGTCGAGTACAAGGGGCTGATCTTCGGCTACATGGGGCCAATCGCGGAAATGCCGGAGTTTCCGGTGTTTGACGCAATGGCCTTCGAGGATATGGAAATGGTGCCCTACCAAGCGCCGTTCCGCTGCAACTGGCTTCAGGTGCTGGATGCGATTCTCGATCCACTGCATACCAGCTTCCTGCATTCCAACATCGGGCGTGTGCAGTTTTCAGAGGGCTTCGGCGAAGTCGGGCAGATGGACTTTTTTGAAAAAGACAATTGGTTGCTGGGCGTGAACACCCGCCGTGTGGGCGGGCATATCTGGCTGCGCGTCAACGAACTCGTGCTGCCCAACTTCACCCAAGCCGGAAGTGCCTTTGCGGCGGACGGAACGCAACGCCGCCTCTACGGGCGCAGTTCCTTTACGCGCTGGGTGGTTCCGGTGGATGACGAAAACACGCTGGCCATCGCCTGGGCGAACTTCGGGGAGCGCGGCGATCCCCCGGAATGGAACACGCCGGAAGGGCCGGAAGTCATCGAGCAGGGCGAGGTGTTTGACCGCACTTGCGAGCAACGTCAACGCTCCCCCGGAGACGCAGAAGCCACCGAGGGCATGGGCCGCATCACCGTACATCAGAACGAAAACCTCGTCAGCAGCGACCGGGGCATCACGCTAATGCGCAACTCCGGACGAGTCGGAAACCCTTAGCCAACTCGCCCACGAGTTTATGGAAATGCAGTATCAGGCGGACGACTTGAATGAGGAGGAGCGGGTGCGTTTCGTTTGCGAAAAACTGACCGAACTGGAAACGCAGGCTGCTGGGTCGAGTCATTCGGAATAAGTTTTGTAAACCCAGCTTACTCTTCCCCTCACCCCGGCCCTCTCCCCGTGGGAGAGGGGGGACCGCTTGCGGTGGGTGAGGGAAAAAGAAGGTATTTTCAATGCTTATTAAGAATCACTATAACCATCTTTAAATAGCAGCGTTATGGCCATCTATGAATACATCGTTGCTTTCACAGCGATTTTGCTTGGTCTGGCAACAGCCAAAATACTTCATGCCTTGCCGTATGTGTTTTCAAAAAATCAAAGAGATTGGACTCATTCATGGAAGGAACATTATTTCCAAATAAAATTCAAATTTTGGTTGATCCAATTATTGACATCTTTTGCTGCGTTATCGATACAGTATTTTGTGCTAGAAGTCCCACCGAATTTTGGTTTATGGGTTGCATTTATACAATGGTGGGTTCATATTGCGATCGGCATGTTCACTAAAAACGAGAGACTGCTTTTCTACTCAGCCTTGTTTTTCATGTCTTTTACTCTGATAGCTCTTTCCGTCATTATCAATGAAGCAGGAAGTTTAGGATAAGCAAATGACCGACAAGCTCCGCATTCACATCAAGAACAATCACGCCTCGCCGGACACCTTTCCGCCGACGATTGAGGGGGAGGAGGTCTTCACCATCACCGAGGAGCGGTTTCAGACGGCATGCAAGCGTCATCCTGCGGTGGCCGAGCAGGTGGAGGCATTCATTGATTGGGATTTGGAGCATTTCGCCGAGTCCATGCAAACCACCGAGGTGCTGGTCACCTGGGATTTCCCGACCGAGCATCTTGCCGAGGTTGCGCCCAATCTCAAGTTCATCCACATCATCGGCGCAGGCGTGGAGCATCTTTGCCCGATGGATTGGGTTCCGGAAGGCGTGCAGGTGGTCAACAACCGGGGGGTTCACGCCGCCAAGGGGGGCGAGTTCGGCTTGATGGCGGTGCTGATGCTCAATAGCCAGATTCCGGCCATTGTCGAAAACCAGCGACGCGTTCACTGGGAATCGCTCTACTCCAGTCCGGTCGTGGGCAAGACTGTGGTGGTGATCGGGGTCGGCAATATCGGCGGGGCCGCCGGACAGCAGTGCGCCCGGCTGGGCATGGAGGTGATCGGCATCAGCCGGCACGGAAAACCCGTGGAGGGCTTCAGCGAGGTGCGGACTCCCAAAGCATTGCCCGAAGTGTTGCCGCGAGCGGACTTTGTGCTGATGGCCACCCCTTGGACTCCGGAAACCGCAAACCTGCTCGACCGGGAAATGCAATCCCGGATCAAGCCCGGAGCGGGGATCATCAACGTGGGACGTGCGGGAACGATGGACTACGACGCGCTGGTGGACCACCTCAACAGCGGGCACTTTTCGGGCGCGATCCTTGACGTGTTCGACCCGGAACCCCTGCCCCCGGACTCCATTTTATGGAAGACCCCTAACTTGATGGTCATGCCCCACATCTCGTCGGATGACGGCAACACCTACGTCGAGATGACACTGGACCTTGTGTTCCAGAACCTGAAGCGACTGCTCAACGGACAGGAATTGATCAACGTCGTACGCCCGGAATTAGGTTACTGAAATGCCAGCCGAATTGCAACACTTCCGGCTCGGAGATGTGGAACTGCTCTCCGGACAAGTGCTTCCGGATGCAATGCTGGCCTATACAACTTACGGTGAGTTGAGTCCTGACAGAGACAATGTAGTTCTTCTGCCTACGTTTTACACGGGAAGTCATATCCGCAATGAAGGATTTTTCGGTTCCGGACGTGCCATTGATCCGGCCAGGCATTTCATCGTCTCGGTCAACCTGTTCGGGAACGGCTGGTCGTCATCGCCGAGGAAGGAGTGAAAGCCGCACTCACGGCGGACCAGACCTGGGCGGGCGGACACTACACTTCTTCGCCCGAAGCGGGCCTGAAGGCGTTTGGGCGCGTTTACGCTGGCTGGGCCTTTTCCCAGACTTTTTATCGGGAGGAGCTGTACCGGAACTTGGGGTTCGATTCCGTGGAAGCCCTGCTTCAGGATTGGGAGCAGGATCACCTGAACTGGGACGCGAACGACCTGCTCGCCAAGCTGCGGACCTGGCAGACCGCCGACATCAGTGCCAACCCGGCCTATGGAGGCGATTTCGAGCGGGCGCTTGGCAGCATCACCGCCAGGGCCATCCTCATACCGTGCAGCACCGACCTCTACTTTCCTCCGGAGGACAACGCCATCGAGGCCCGCCACTTGCCCAACGCGGAGCTGCGAACCTACGACTCTCCGTGGGGCCACTGCGTCGCCTCGCCGGGCAACGACCCCGAATTCACACGATTTCTGGATAAAGCCCTTTCAGAGCTTTTGTAAAAAGGTTTTAGCTGAAACAGTTGATGACTTTTTCAGTTTATTTTGATATTTTTAATGCCGTTTAATTTATGAATCACAATCTGATGAATAAGTAATAAGTTGTCATTTTGACCATATACATCTTCATCAAAACTAATTTTTTACTAAAGACCCATAAAGGAAAGGATAATTTGTGGCTCCGATAACTATGGATGGTTTTCAACGCGGTTATATTGTTCCAATAGGCGGCGCGGAAGAAAAACTAAAAAACCCCTTGATTTTGCAAAAGTTTGCTAATCTCTGTGGAGGCAAAGACGCACGGCTGGCAATCATTCCTACTGCGTCTAAACTCAAAGGAGCAGGACAGCATTATATTGATATTTACCGTGATATCGGAGTGGATCAAAGTGTTATTCTGCCGATTGAAGAGCGTGCTGACAGTGAACGTGAAGATTATCTGCGTGAACTAAAGCAGGCCAGCGGTATCTTCATTACCGGAGGAAATCAAGTACGTCTTTCCACTATTATGGGAGGCACTGCAGTGGCTAAATTGATCCGGCGCAGAAACGCCGAAGGTGTGCATTTTGCCGGAACTTCCGCGGGCGCGGCTTTTATTCCGGAACACATGATTGCCGGAGGCAGGAACACCCCTACACCCCGGGAAGGAGGCGTAATCTTAGCTCCAGGGCTGGGTTTAACAAATCGGATTGTAGTGGATCAACACTTTCGTCAAAGAGATCGTTTAGGCAGACTTCTTTCCGCGGTGGCCTACAATCCGTTTACCATCGGTATCGGAATAGACGAAAACACTGCCACCTTTATTGATCCGGACGGCGTGCTGGAAGTTGTGGGATCGGGGGCGATAACAGTTGTTGACCCCAGGGAACTGTCTCATTCCTCAATGGGCTCCAAACCCACAGGAAAACCGATCAATTTAATCAATTTACGATTGCATCTTTTAACCAAAGGTGCAAAATACGATACTTACACGCGGCAGGTTTTTCTTGAATGAATTCACACTAAATTATTAACTTACTTTTCAGCGGGTTAAATGAAGATCATTTCCACCAATGTTTAATTTATACGCGCATTTTCCTGTAATACGGCATGTGCTGGATTTAGGCGTGTTGGAGGAATGGCCGTCCGCCCGACTGGGGAAGGAATATATTGACCAGCTTGTTGAAATGCTCCCGGGTCTGTCTGAACATGGATGCTCATACCGCACTGCCGGTGGATTCATACGCCGCCTGAGTGAGGACGAGGGCACCTGGATGGGACACATCATGGAACACGTTGCTTTGGAACTTCAGGGTATTGCCGGATCTGATGTGACATTTGGACGTACTCGTTCTACCGGAAACTATGGAGAGAACAATATGGTGTTTCAGTATATGCAGCGTGATGTTGGATTAAAAGCAGGCGAGCTGGCTTTAACTCTGCTGATGCATCCGATATAGTCTGGTGCAGTTTGGTCATGGAAAATACCAGCGCCGGATTCAGGCAACAATTACCAGTGAAACACGCCAGATTGCAGTTGGCATTGCTGGAAACAAGGAAGAGTCGCATACCATTCTTTATGATCTTGGTCTGCCTACAACCATGCAGAAAATTGCTTACAGCAAAGAAGAAGCAGTTAAAGAAGCAAAAAAGCTTGGATTCCCAGTAGTTGTCAAACCTCTTGACGGCAACCACGGACGTGGAGTTTCAATCAACCTGACCACTGATGAACAGGTTAAAGTGGGATTTCGTGAAGCGCGAAAACAAAGTGCAAGTCGGGCTATTATCATTGAAAATTTCGTTACAGGATTTGATCATCGGATGCTGGTGGTCAATGGTGAACTCGTTGCTGTTTCAAAGCGTGTTCCCGGACATGTGGTGGGTGATGGAGTGAAAACCATTGAGGAACTGGTGGAAATAGTCAATAGCGATCCCCGGCGTGGAATTGGTCACGAGAAAGTACTGACTCGCATAATATTTGATGAGCAAGCTAATCGTCTGATGAGAGAATTCGGTAAAACAACCGAAACTGTTTTAGCCAAGGATGAAGTATTTTACCTTCGTTCCACTGGAAATCTTTCGATGGGAGGCACGGCGATTGACATGACGGATTCGGTGCATCCGGATAACAGGGAAATGGCGGTTCGGGCCATCAAGTCAATTGGACTTGATGTCGGCGGAGTCGATTTTCTGACCGAGGATATCACTCAATCTTACAAGGAGATTGGCGGGGCAATTGTTGAAGTAAACGCAGCGCCGGGATTCCGGATGCATGTTGCACCAAGTGAAGGACAGCCGCGGGATGTTGCTGCACCGGTAATGGATATGCTTTTTCCTCCAGGCTCACCAAGCAAAATACCAATTGCAGGGATAACAGGCACAAATGGGAAAACCACTACTGCCAGAATGCTTTCGCATATCCTGAAAACAAGCGGTCATATAGTAGGAATGACTTCAACTGACGGTGTTTACATTGACGGACATTTGACTGTTAAAGGGGACATGACCGGAGCTGTTTCTTCTCAGATGGTGCTCCGTGATCCTTCAGTGGATGTTGCAGTAATGGAAGTGGCACGAGGTGGAATGATTCGAAATGGCATTGGATTTCAGAATTGTGATGTTGGCGCCTGTCTTAATGTTTCTGAAGATCACCTTGGGCTCAGGGGGATTGACACTATTGAACAGCTGGCACGGATAAAGCGAATCCTGATTGAAATTGCTTCAGATACTGCTGTGCTGAATGCCGATGATACTCTCTGTCTGGAGATGGCAAATCATACCAAAGCTGAAAACATTTGCTATGTCACAATGTCAGTCAATCATCCGCTTGTCAAAGAACATATCCGAGCTGATGGTCGAGCCGTTGTGTTGGAAAAAGGTCTTAATGGTGAAATGATTACTCTTTATGATAAAGGCGCGCATATTCCGCTTCTCTGGACACATCTCATTCCAGCCACGATGGAAGGTAAAGCGATGTTGAATGTTCAAAACGCCATGTTTGCTGCAGCACTCGCGTTCAGCATGGGGAAACCGTTGGATGATATACGGCATGGACTGCGCACATTCAACACCACATTTTTCCAAGCCCCGGGCCGACTCAACAATTTTGATGAACACCCTTTCAAAGTCATTCTGGATTACGCGCATAATCCTGCTGCTTTGCGTGGTATGTGTCAATTGGTAACTCGTCTGGAAACTTCAGGAAAAAATCTGTGTGTTATTGCCATGCCCGGAGACCGACGGGATGAGGATATAATCGAAGCAGCAAAAACTGTTTCAGGTGTTTTTGATTATTATATTTGCAGAGCAGACGATGATCGTAGAAAGCGTGGTTTTGACGAAGTTCCCCAGATGCTGCGGAAAGTTTTACTGGAGAATGGTGTGCCTAAAAAAGCAATTGAAGTGATTCCAGATGAAGTAAACGCAATTCAACGTGGATTGACTCTTGCTCAGCCTGGAGACATGCTGATGGTGTTTGGAGATAACCTTACTCGATGCTGGAAGCAGATTATCAACTTTAACAAAGATGTGGAAATTCCTGAATCCCCTCAGACAAGTAAACCGAAAACGGATGATACTATTGTGGACTTTATTGAACCATTTACTTTAGGAGAAGGACAGCGTCTGATTCGGGATGAGCGAGGTGTCCGTCTTGAAGAGGGGGAAGAATCTGACTGAATAATTCTTAATATTTAATTACATGTATCCCTGATGAAACTGATTCTTGAAAGCTGCCGTCACTTAACTGGTCCAAGTCTTTATTCCCACATGCCGGGAACAGTGCTCGATGCCTCAATTTCAGGAATCACGGTTGATGAAGTGGTGGAATGCTGGCAGGAAGAAGTTCAAATGTTGAGAGAGGCTGTCGGTTGGAAACAAACCCCATTGCTTGTTCGCAGTACTCAACCGCATGGAGCAAGCCTTGCCTTTAATTCCTCAATTGACGCAGTTCTTTCCGCAACCGAGTTAAATAAAGCAGCATGGAACAAAACTGTTGCCAGACTTACCGGTGATGCAAAGGAAGATTTTGATGAAATTGTTGTTCAACTCAAGGATCGTATTCAGAAAGAAAGTGATCCTGCCTTACTAAAACTTCATGCAGCAGCTAAAGTTCATGGACTGCAATTACTGGCAGATGATGAAGCTGTTACGCTCGGACTTGGCACAGGCTCAAAAAGCTGGCCTGCCGGGAAGCTGCCTGCTCCGTATGGTATAGACTGGAATGCCATCCACAATGTTCCCGTCGCCCTGATCACCGGAACCAACGGCAAATCCACCACAGGCCGTTTGCTTGCTTCAATCGTCACTGCTGATGGAAAGGTTTCTGGACAGACATCAACCGACTGGATTCAGGTGGGTGAGGAAATTCTTGGTGAAGGTGATTATTCCGGACCGGGAGGCGCCCGCGCCATTCTGCGTGATAAGCGTGTGGAATTTGGTGTTTTGGAATCAGCACGGGGTGGGATGCTGCGCAGAGGTCTTGGAGTTACTGAAGCACAGGCTGGAATTATAACCAATGTTGCAGAAGAACATCTGGGACAATATGGTGTTCACTGCCTTGCTGATCTGATTGATGTCAAATTTACCATCCTGCGTCCTCTTGAGGCAACCAAAGGAACATTGGTTCTGAATGCAGATGATGCAGGACTTGTCGAATATGCTAAAAAAATAAACCATACGTTTTGCTGGTTCAGTATGGATGCTGAATCTGCCGTATTGAGTGAACATCGGAATCAAGGTGGCGAAGTCTGTTATCACGATCAAGGAAAAATTTATTACGCGAAAGGTGAGTCAACTAAATATTTGCTTAACGTGAAAGAAATTCCCATCACTTTGAATGGTGCAGCAAGATATAACATAGCGAATTGTCTGGGAGTTATTGCACTGGCCAAAAACCTGGGTTTTAATGATGAAGTTATTTTGAAGGCATTAAGAGAATTTCAGGGAGATATGAAGGATAATCCCGGAAGGGGCAACTATCTGACATTTCCGCTGCCGAAAGCCAATTGTTCAAACGATTCCCAAAAGGATCAAACCTTTCAGGTACTGATTGATTTCGCACATAACGCACATGGTCTCAATGCTGTGTGTGAGACTGTGAACACGCTTAAGGCCAAACGACGTCTGGTCGTTGCCGGCCATGTAGGTAGTCACAGTGATGAGGAAATACGCGAGATGACCAGAGCGGTTACAAAAATAAAACCCGTTTATTTTGTATCCCCTCAAATGAATGAATTTTTAAGGGGAAGAAAGGCCGGAGAGATTCCCATACTTGTTCATGATGAATTAAGGCTGCAGGGATTTGAGGAAGAGGAAATAGCTTCTGCGGATACCTCACTTGAAGGAGTGAAGAAAGCTGTAAAGCATGTCCAGGCAGGGGACTTACTGATGCTGGTCGGACTGGATCAGAGAGATGAAATCATAACCTTTCTTAATGAACTTTGATTGTTAAATATTAACTGTTCTGTGCCTGCTTTACACTAATTCTTTTACTGTAAAATCCCCGCTACAAAACCATCTTTCAGAACATCATGTCAACTCAAGACGTTATAAATTATCCTGTAACACTGGCACCTCCGGACATCTTAAGCTATCGTAAAAGCAATACCGGAGTAGAATACATTCATCAATTTGATTCCGGAAAGCCGGGGCCAAATGTTATGATCAGCTCGGTAGTGCATGGCAACGAGTTATGCGGTGCCATTGCCGTGGACCATCTGCTGCAAAACAATGTTCGACCACTGCAGGGCAAGTTGACTTTAGCATTCATGAATGTGGATGCATATCTCAGTTTTGATCCGGATAATCCTTCTGCATCCAGATATCTGGATGAGGATTTCAACCGGCTTTGGACACATGAAGTGCTGAGTGGAAACCGTGACAGCGTTGAGCTGCGAAGGGCACGTGAGGTTCAGCCTGTACTTGATACTGTTGACCTATTGCTGGACATCCATTCCATGCAGACTGCTACAACACCTTTGATGATGGCCGGACCTCTTGATAAGGGACGTAAGTTCGCCAAGCAGCTGGGTATCCCGGAAATTGTGGTAATGGATTTTGGACATAAAGCCGGAAGAAGGATGAGGGAATATGAAGGGTTTTCTGATCCGAATAGTCCCAAAAACGCTTTGCTGATTGAATGTGGACAGAACTGGGCACAGAGCAGCGCTGATCTGGCAATTACTGCGTCATGGCGATTTCTTTGTATGCTGGGAATGGTTTCGGAAGAAATGGCAGATCAACACTTACGGGTATATCCGCAGACGGAGCAGCGCTTCGTTGAAGTTTCCGCTCCTTATACCATTAAATCTGGAGAGTTCAGTTTTGCGGAGCCTTATGTGGGGCTTGAAGAAATTCCCGTTGAAGGAACTGTCATCGCCAACGATGGAGATCAGGCAGTAAAAACTCCATTTGACAACTGTGTGTTGATAATGCCTTCCCGACGTCAATTACCGGGTGACACTGCTGTACGCTTTGGGAAATTTTTATAGAAGACAGAAGTATGGGTTCCCTGTCTTTTTCACTGACCCAGCTGCAATATTTTGTAAAAGCAGCAAAGACGCTCAACATGACACAGGCCGCCCGGGACTGTCATGTTTCTCAGCCCTCAATTTCCGGAGCCGTGCACCAACTGGAGGATGTTTTCGGAACCATTATACAGAAAACCTTAGACCGCTCAGGTTTGGCGCGGTATGCTTACAAAAGCATCCTCTGAGTAAAGCCGCAAAAGATTTCATGCAGTTTTGCCGGAAATCGGTTTCGCAGTGGATGCCTGACCTAAAGTAACTACTCAATTATTAATAAACTTGCACATGAACCCTCAGTCACACACCAAGCCAGTTGATCGTACCAAGTGCCCTCTTTGCGGCAAATCCAACACCTGTGGCCGCGAAGCCGGTCTCGACCATTGCTGGTGTGCCGAACTTGTCTTTCCACGAAATTATCCACAAACCGTGACGTCTTGTTTTTGCAGGAGTTGCACAGAAAAGATGCTGGAACAGGAACGGGATACTGCACAAGCCTCTTCTTAACCGAAAAGTCCTAAGCCATCAGAAATTCTTATAGCTTTATCAGATAATAATATTTTACACTATCCGTAAATTTACTTAGTGTTTTAGAATCATTTTCTTAAGGCCTCAAAATAGCTTTGGACTTTAAGGGAACCTATATAAAACTAAAACCTGTAAAATACAATGACTTCAGTACAAGAAACTGCTGCGCAGGAATTCCTGTCAGGAATGCGCATTGCGGCCTCTGGAGTAACTGTTGTTACGGCCAACGGCGAAGGGGCCACAGTCAGTGCGATGAACTCAGTCAGCAGTGATCCGCCTTCCCTGCTTGTCTGCCTGTACAAGGGAACACGTACAGAATCCGCTATTGACAGAAAAAGAGGTTTCTGTGTGAATATCCTTGGTGAATCTCATTCAGCAATTGCCCGGGTGTTTGCGGGAATGCAACAGGCGGAGGAACGCTTTCCCAAGGATCAATGGATATCCTCACCTGTTACAGGATCTCCATTGCTGAAAGACGCGGTCGCGAGTTTCGACTGCGAAGTTGACCAGCGTATTGACTACGCCACCCACACCATCTTCATCGGTCAGGTGCGCCATTCCCAAGTCAGGGATCACGCACCCCTGATTTATTCCAACTGCAATTTTCACGGTTTGGGAAAACTCCCTGCTAACACCACTTAATTACTAAAGGATCAACATGATACGCACCGGAAACGAATACAAAGAATCCCTGCGTGATGAACGCAAGGTCTGGATTGACGGCGAACGGGTAAAGGACCTGTCCACACATCCAGCCTTCAAACCAATTATTGACATACGTGCCAGGATGTACGATATGGCACACGAAGAACAGTACCAGCAGCAGCTTACATATCAGGACGATGAAACAGGCGAACTCAACACTGTCTATCACAAACCCCCTCACACCCGTGAAGACTGGTACGAAAAAGATGTGGCGCTGGACGCGTTAATGCAGGATATTGGCGGAATTGTGATTCGTGTAAGCGATGAAACCGTTGGAGAGATGTGGTCGCTCTTTGACGGGCAGGATGTACTGAACGAGGTGGACCCGCAGTTCGCGAAGAATATCGAAAGGCACATCATAAAGACCACCAGGGAGGATCCATTTCATGTCTCCGCAAATACTGATCCCAAGGGAGACCGCTCAAGACTTCCTCAGGAACAGGATCCGGACATGCTGCTGCATGTGGTCAAAGAAACTGATGCAGGCATTGTAGTACGAGGGGCAAAATTCGAAACAGCCGCGGCCTACTCTAATCAGGCATTCGTTAAGCCGACCATTGGAGGCTGGGCCGGAAACGAAAAGCTCTCGGACTATGCTGTAAGCTTCATCTGTGAAATGGGGGCACCGGGACTTAAGCACATCTGCCGCACAGGATTCGCGGGAAACTCATCCATAGAGGATTATCCGCTGGCCAACCGTTTTGATGAAGTTGACACATTGCTTGTATTCGACAACGTGCTGGTTCCATGGGAAAACGTGTTATTTTACCGACATACCAGCGCCGCAGCATTTATTCGCGCAACACTCCACCGATACAGCGCATATCCATTTGTACTTCGCATCCGCTACATGGCTGACATGATGATCGGCGCTGCTCTTTTCAACGCCAGACAAACGGGTTTGGACAAAAACCAGGCAGTACGGGAGAAACTGGCAATGCTGGCCTGCTACCGTGAGGGGATCAACGCCCACCTTACCGCATCAATTGCCCTTGCGGAAAAAAGTCCTGGGGGCTTGCTGATGCCTAACCAGTCACTGCTTTTCACAGGAAGGGTACATGCTTGTACACGCCTTCCGGAAATGATGCACCTGGCACGGGAACTTTGCGGGGGACAGATTTGCGTAACTCCCAACCACGCAGCTTTTCAGGATCCGGAATCCGGACACTGGCTGGAAAAGTTCTACAATGTCAACGAAAACTGGGTGGCTGACGACCGCAGAAAACTGCTGTCGTTTGCTCGTGATTTGCTAAACTCAGACTACGCCGGGCACAGACTTACTTTCCAGTTGTTTGCTCAGTCACCACCCTTCAATCACCTCAACGCGGTTTACAACAACTTCGATTTCTCAGGGCCGCTGGATTTTGTGCGTAACGCAGCAGGATTGTCGGAAAATGTGATGAAGTGACAGCAAGTAAAATGTTTTAATTCAGACTGATTTTGATATAATCGACACTATCCTAAAGGAGAATGAATGACTCACGAACGAATCAGAAAATTTAACACCAAAGATACCTATCCCGAACAGAATCTGGACAATGACCTTTGTCAGGTTGTACGGGCGGGAAACATGGTTTTTTTACGCGGACAGGTCGGTTCAGATTTTGAGGGAAATATTGTCGGTATCGGCGATCCGGAAGCTCAAACTGATCAGGCAATGAAAAACGTAAAACAGCTGCTTGAAGAAGCTGGAAGCTGTCTTGAGCATGTCTGCAAAATCACAGTCTATCTTACCGACAGGGGTTACCGGGATCAGGTCTATCGTACAATGGGCAAATGGCTCAAAGGAGTGTTTCCCGTTTCTACAGGTGTGGTTGTGTCCGGGCTGGCAAAACGCCGGACGCTGTCCGGAAAAAGGTATGCTCGGCGGAGCAGTTCCCTCTTCCAGTATCTGCGTAGCCAGTCGCTGTCTTTTCACTCGTGCCGGAGTGGGAGCCGCGCTCACCCAGAATGTTACAGACCCCAGTCTGGGAGATAAAATGCTAAGTCTGCTGGCATCCGGAATGGATGTCAATGCGTCTGTTTCCAGGGTTGTGTCTGAGGCAAATCATATTGAATGGAGGCAGCTCGTGCTGCTTGATGCCGGGGGCCGTTCCGCAATCCACACCGGAGAAAAAGTATTAGGAAAGCATTCCACTGTGCAAGGCAATCAATGTGCTGCTGCGGCAAATCTTCTGGCAAATGAAAATGTACCACAGGCCATGGTCACGGCTTTTGAACAAAGTTCCGGACACCTCGCACACAGGCTGATCTCTGCTCTGGAGGCAGGAATAAAAGCAGGAGGTGAGGAAGGTCCAGTGTATTCTACCGGAGTTCAGGTTGCCCAAACCGTGTCATGGCCGATAGTTGATCTTCGTGTTGATTGGGATGATGATCCTATTTCCAGGCTTCGTACAATCTGGAATGAATATCAGCCGCAGCTTGAACCTTATCTTACCCGCGCCCTCAACCCTGAAGATGCACCGTCTTACGGAGTTCCGGGGAACCCATAATTTGGTATTAGGCTGCAAACAACGACTTGAAAACTTAAATCTTGGAGGAAGTATGAGGGCGAATAAAATACCAGATGGCTATCATACGGTAACTCCATATCTGCTGGTCCACGAAGTATCTGCGTTCCTCGAATATCTGGAAAAAGTCTTCAGCACAAAGGAGTTACGGCGAACAACCTTAGCGGAAGGAGTAGTGCATCATGCTCGTATCCGGATTGGTGATTCTGTTTTGATGATTGGAGAAGCTGGAGATCACCAGCCAGCCGTTCCAACAGTTCTTTACATGTATGTTGATGACGTTGATGAGACTTATCAGTTGGCTCTGAAGCATGGTGCAAAATCATTAAGAGAGCCTGCGGAACAGTATTATGGCGAGCGAAATGCTGGGGTGGAGGATCCGTTTGGAAATCAGTGGTGGTTTGCCGTTCACCTACAAAATGTTTCCTTGGAAGAAATGGAGAAACGGGCGAATGAAAAATTTCATGTGCCCAATACGAAATAGCAAGGATCATGCTTAGCCAAACGCAGATTGGAACCTTTTGGGAGCAGGGCTTCGTGCTTGCGGAAAACGGAGCCACGCCGGAGCAGCTTCAAGCCCTTTCCGATCAGCTCAACGAGTGGATC
>LULS01000034.1_pt1 | contig 15745 bp, 12 predicted proteins | sample 728101 | NCBI WGS metagenome assembly LULS01 (sample SAMN03860283, study PRJNA289734) | marine metagenome | biome: seawater column; feature: ocean; material: water; isolation source: Red Sea water column Station 108 - depth 200m | place: Saudi Arabia: Red Sea | collected 2011-10-15 | depth 200 m | reverse complement strand
GCTCTATATGCATCACAAAATGCTTGTGCGCTTGCGGGAGCGCTATCACAGTAGACGGCCTCGCCCACACTTGCAGCATACAATCCCTCAGTGATGCCTCCCGGGAAGGCTGCTACCATGGTGTCAAAGCCGGCTTGTGTAACCACCACATCCGCGGTAATCCCTAGTTTACGTGCAGTAGCATAGCCTGTAATCGTATCACGAATAATTGTACCGAATACGATCAGGTCACAGCCTGCACCTTTAAAGCCTACCATTGCACCGACGAATTCGGTGTCGGTTGGCTTATGGGCAACACTAGAAACCAAGCTTACACCACTGTGTTCTGCCACTTCATCTGTTACCGCTTCTAGCACTTCGGCGCCATATTCGGTGTCTTGATACATCACGCATGCCGATGTCCTTCCTGTTGCAAGAAAATGACCAACTGCAAATCTGATTTGATCGTAATAACTTGAACCAAAGGTGAGTTTAAGGTCGTGCTCAGGTTCCTGCACCGATTGTGCAGTTGTCATTGGGAACAGCATGGGTACGTTATTGGCGAACTGGGTTTCGGCTGTTGCTAGATTCATTGGCGTGCCGAGTACATTGAATGTAGCGAACACCTTATCAAGATTCAACAATTTGTTCATCGCCTTGACGTGGATTGGCACCTGATATTGGTGATCTTCTAGGACAACACGTATTTGTCTTCCATGTACACCGCCGTTTTCGTTTGCCATGTCAAAACGGATCTGTGCCGCTTGACTTGCAGCGACACCCCAAAGCGCCGCAGGACCACTCAGTGCGGTTGACGTTCCAAAAACCACCTCATCATCGGTTACTCCTTGGGCCATAACCCCAGCGCTCAGAAATAGGCAGGCCAATGCTGCCGTGACTTTGTTTAATTTTTGCATAGTTTTTTCCCCTTTATATATTTGTTAATAATTGCTTCTTTTTAGCTATCACTATACCTGCTTCTTGCTAGTTGCACAAATATTCAAAATGCTCTGCTCTATTTAAGAGTACATCTGATCAATTAAATCAGCATATTTTTCATTCACAATGTTGCGTTTTAACTTCATACTCGCTGTCAATTCATCATCTTCAACCGTCAGCTGTTTGTCGATCAGTCTAAATTTCTTGAGAGTTTCAGCTCGCGCCAAAGATAGATTGATTCGCTCAATTTCTCTTTTAATGAGCGCCTGCACTTCCGCTGTTGCACATAGACTTTTATAATCAGAGAAGGGTACATTGTTTTCTTGGGCAAACTGGCTCACTGTTTCATTGTCAATCATCACCAAACAGGTGAGATATTTACGCCTATCGCCGATTACTACCGCATCAGTTACATAGGGCGAGAATTTCAGCTGATTTTCAATCTCTGAGGGGCTAATATTCTTACCTCCAGAAGTGATAATAATGTCCTTCTTTCTATCCACAATCTTGACAAATCCATCGGCATCAATCTCAGCTATGTCGCCTGTATAGAGCCAGCCATCAATAATTGTCTCAGCGGTTTTAAGCGTTTGCTTGTAATACCCCTTGAAAACCAAGGATCCTCTGATCAGCAACTCGCCATCTTCGGCGGTTCTTAGCTCTACCCCTGGCGGTGGCTTGCCGACCGTTCCCTGACGAACCTGGCCACGATAGTTGCCACATGCAAATGCCACGTTTTCAGTTTGACCAAACGCCTCATAAAGGGGTACCCCCAAAGCGCGAAACCAGCCAATCAAGTCAGGCGAAATAGGCGCAGCACCGGTCAGACCAATGCGGACACGGTCCAAGCCCAAAAGAACCTTGATGTTGTTAAGAACAAGAAAGTTTGCAGCTCTGTTCATCACGCGAAGATATGCCGGTACAGTGAGACCCTTGTCTTCAAAATCAGCAGTCCTGGAGCCGACGGAAAGGGCCATTTGCAGAGATTTTCTGCCTAACCATGTTGCATCTTTCATGCGCAAGGTGATAGATGAGTACATTTTTTCCCAGATTCTGGGCACCCCCAGAAAGTAGGTTGGTGAAACTTCGGTAATATTTTCGAAAGCGGTGTCCTGTCCCTCGATGAAGTTGACCGTTGAACAGCGTGCCAAAGGCAAGAATACCGACAAAAGTCGCTCAGTAATGTGACATAGCGGCAGGTAGACAACCGATTCATCCTCTGCCGTGATTGGGTAGAACTCATGAAAAGCCTGCGCTATGAAAATAAGATTTCTATTGCTGATCATTGCACCTTTTGGAGCACCGGTCGTGCCAGAGGTATAAACCAAAATTGCTGTATCGTTGGGTTCTGCGCTGTCAATTCGCCTATTCCATTCTGACTCGAGATCCTCATCGACCTCATCGCCCAATCGGTAGAATTGTTCCAGCATGACTACTTTAGGGTGTTCAAGATCGGCCAGTCCGGTCGAGTCCAGAACAACCACCGTATGAATATTGGGCAGCTGCTCTTCCACCGCTAGATACTTGTCAAGCTGCTCTTCATTCTCGACCATCAGTAGAGTCGTATCGCTGTCTTTACATATATGAAGAATTTGAGGCGCCGAATCTGTTGCATAGATACCACAGGAAACACAACCAATACACTGGGCAGCGAGATCGAAAAACAGCCACTCTTTGCATGGGTCGGCGAGTATGGAGACGGTTTGTCCAGACTCCAATCCCAGTGTCATCATAGCCTTGCCTAAGCGAGCACTGTTCGAATAATACTGATTCCAGGAAAATGTCCGCCAGATGCCCAAATGTTTCTCGCGCATGGCAACTTTGTTTTTCAGTGTTTGCGCTCTAAAGCGGAACAATGCTGGAATTGAGGTTTGATTGTCAAGACTGATGATTGCTTCAGTGTTCATTCTCTATCTCCAGGTTTTACGCAGTTTCCAACGGCGTTTTTCCCGACCGATGGCTTGTTTTTTCCCCAGATAGAACTCCTGAATGTCAGGGTTGCTCAAGAAGGTATCACGGTCTCCATCAAAAACAATTCGTCCCACTTCGATCACATAGCCAGCTTGCGACACCTTTAGGGCCATATGTGCATTTTGCTCCACCAAAAGCATGGTGACGCCTTGTTCGGAGTTTAGGCGGTGGATAATATCAAAAATCTCGCTAACCAATAAGGGCGAGAGGCCAAGGGAGGGCTCGTCCAAAAGTAGGATTTCTGGACGCATCATTAGTGCTCTTCCCATGGCCAGCATTTGCTGTTGCCCCCCAGACAAAAGCACGGCATGCAAATTGATCTTGCTCTTAAGGTCTGGAAAATAATGGAAAACCATATCCAAATCGGCATCTTTCTCGTTTTTCCTTTTGCGGCTGAAGGCTCCCATTTCCAGATTTTCCCTGACAGTTAGAAACGGAAACACCTCTCTGCCTTCAGGTACGTGGCCCATACCTTGCTTAGCGGTCTTGTCTGGTTGCCATGAGGTAATGTCTTGGCCGCAAAATACCACTGTGCCTTTTTGCGGTTCCAGTGCGCCGCAAATAGTTTTTAGGATTGTGGTTTTTCCGGCTCCATTTCCACCCAAAATAGTGACGATTTGGCCCTCATAAACATCGAGGCTTATTCCACGGATTGCCATTACTGGTCCATAGAACGTTTCTATATTTCGCACTTTCAGCAATGGGGATTTACTCATTGTGAATCTCCCAGATAGGCGGAAACAACCTCGGGATGGCTTTGAACAAAACCATGGGCCCCTTCGGCAACAACCTTGCCATTAACAATTGCCAGAACCCGGTCAGAGACCTCCTTCACTAGAGACATGTCGTGTTCAATCAATACGACGGTCATGTTTAAGTCTCGTCTGATATCCTCAATCCAAAACCCCATTTCCTCTGTCTCCTCGGGGTTGAGACCCGATGAGGGCTCGTCTAGCAACAACAGTTTAGGCTCAATACAAAGCGCCCTTGCCAGTTCAACCTTCTTTCGCACACCATAGGGCAGGCTCGAGATTATTTGGTTCCGGTAGTGGGCTAATTCCAGAAAATCGATTACTTCCTCCACCTTCGTTCGATGTTCCAGTTCCGCCTCGACAACGCTGCCGGTGAATAATAATTGACGCCACCAGCTTTGAGTGTTGTGTACATGTCTGCCCACCAGGAGATTTTGCAAAACAGAAGCATGTTCGAACAACTCCAGATTTTGAAAGGTTCTGGCGATGCCTAGGCGTGCAATATCTTTGGCTCCAAGCTGCAATAGGTCGTTTTTGGCAAATTTCAGCTTTCCGGATAAAGGCTCGTAGAAACGGCTCAATAAATTGAAGATGGTGGATTTTCCTGCGCCATTCGGTCCGATGACTGCATATACCGAGCCCTCTTCGACAGTAAAACTCACATCGTCGACTGCTTTGAGGCCGCCGAAGGAGATGGAGAGGTTTTCGATTTCTAGCAAGCTCATCTTAATCGCTCCGTCTTCAGGTAGGCTCTCTGGCGCTTAAAACTCTTGCGCCTATAAACAGGAAAGAATTCCATATAGCTGCGGATTTTGATCCAACGGCCATAGATGCCGGTTGGTTCGAATGCGATTACGCTGACCAGTATAGCTCCAAAAATGAATGGCTCTATTCCTGGCAAGCCGCCGATCGAAGATGGCAGACTGTCTTTCGCAATTGATATGCCGGTTTCCAAAAGGCCAATCAATACAGCTCCGAAAAATACGCCATGGACGGTACCAAGGCCTCCTAATACAATCATCAATAGCAACTGGATGGACAATAAAATTCCGAATATTTGAGGTGTCAGAAACGACATATAGTGCGCCAAAAAGGCTCCCGCTAGACCTGTTATGGCGGCAGATACGGTAAAGGCAAAAACTTTAATTTTCATTGGGTTCACACCCAATGCCTGGGACGAGACTTCGGATTCTCTTACCGCAATCATTGCGCGACCCAGTGGAGAGCGCAATATATTCAACACCGCGAGAGTGGCAGCAACCAAGATGCTCAAGACAAATAGGTACAGCTCCCAGGATTCCCATATTTGATAGCCAAACAGTATTGGAACGTCGACCATCATGCCGCGATTGCCGCCGGTGATGCTGCTGAGATGGCCAGCAACATCCTCCACTATGATTGCAAAGGCGAGTGTCGCGATTGCCAGATATATGCCTGACATCCGTGCGGCAGGGATGGCGACTAGCAGACCACCTATCATGCTCAGCAAGGCTGCCATTGGTAGCGCTACAAAGGAGGAAAACCCCTGAGCTAGAAACCAGGCATTTGTGTAAGCCCCGATTGCCAAAAATGCCGCGTGGCCGAGACTTACCTGGCCTGTAAAGCCAGTTAATACCATTAAGCCCAAACCTGCCATGGCATAGATCAGTATGCGCGTTGCCTCGCCGATATAATAGCCATCGAATATTAGTGGTACAGCAAACAGGACGAGGATTAGTAAACCATACCAAAAGCGGTGCCCACCATGTTTTGCTAGATTCAAGTCTTGTTTATAATTGGTTTTGAACAGAATTCTCATATCAAAGCTTCTTTTTATGTATTTGAGCAAACAACCCCTGTGGTCGTAAGGCCAATACTATCAACATTACAACGTAGATCATACTGCCCTTAACTGCGGGAACGTATGCGGCTGCAAAGGGCTCTATTATGCCGACAATAAGTCCCCCAAGAATAGCGCCGGGCATAGAGCCGAAGCCACCTATTACGGCTGCGGCAAAAGCCTTGATGCCCAGTAAGCCGTTCATCGGCTCGATTAGTGTGATTGGGGCCAACAGAATACCTGCCAGAGCTGAAATTGCAGCGGCGACAGCCCAAACAGCGGAAATGATAACTCTTACCGGAATTCCAGAATAGTAGGCAGCAAGCTGGTTTTGAGATGTAGCCTTCATGGCAATGCCCCATTTAGAGTAACGAAAATATGCCCATAGAATTGCTATCAATATCGCTGTGACAGCAATAATTACTAAACGCTCATTACCTATAACAATGCCGTAAAAGCTGCTAAAACCTGAAATGGGGCTATCAATGGTCAGAGGCACCTGCCCCCAAATCATCCCTGCAGCAGCACGGAAAATGATGCCCAGTCCTAGGGTCAGAATGATTACGGCAAACTGAGGTTGTCCAATCACTCGACGCACTATCAGAATGTCAACAAGAGCGCCAAACAACGCCATGATAATCAATGTGGCGGGAACACCGAGCCAGAAAGGCATGCCCAAGTCCATTATTAATGTCCAAGCAACAAACGAGCCCAGCATCATCATATCACCCTGAGCAAAATTAAGCATCTCAGTGGCCTTGTATATCATCACAAAGCCCAATGCCATCAAGCCATAGATACAGCCTTGACTGATGCCAACTATAAGTAATTGCAAGAACTCATTCATTGACTTTAGTCATAGCCAAATAAAGTTAAGAGTTGGCTTTGAGTTCCCTTCTTAAAACTTTACCGACATTCGTTTTTGGAATTTCACTAATAATCTCAACTTGTTTAGGAACTTTATATGCTGTCAATTTTTCGCGACAGAAAGTAATGATTTCTTCTTCAGCAACATCCTGTCCCTCATGTAAGACGATATAGACCTTTACAGCTTCTTGAGATTTTTCATCCTTCACGCCAACACAACCGCATTCCAGAACAGCGGGATGCTCATTGACTACCGCTTCAACTTCATTCGGATAAACGTTAAATCCTGAGACCAGGATCATGTCTTTTTTGCGATCAACAATAAAGATATTGCCCGTTTCATCTATTCTAGCAATATCACCGGTTTTAAACCAGTTGTTCTCGTCTAGTCCAGAGTCTTCAGATTTCCAATAACCGCTCATAACCTGAGGACCTCGTACACATAATTCTCCAGGCTCATTTAGCTCCGTGATTGACTGGTCATTTTCATCTCGAATTTCCACCTCAGTGTAGGCTGCAGGCAAACCAACAGAGCCGGTAAACTCTGTTTGTCTGTAGTCAACTACACTCACTAGTGGTGAAGTTTCGGTTAGACCGTATGCCTGCCAAATAATCGAATTTGTGACCTCAAGCCATCTCTTTGCGGTTGTATCTAACGCCGCCATTCCACCACTTAAGGACATAATTAGGTTACTGAAATCTAGATCTTTGAAGCCATCGGTATTTAAAAGCGCCTCGTAAAGTGTGTTGACCCCAGAAATCATGTGGAACTTATGTTTTTTCAGAATCGAGATGAAAGTTTTGAGATCCCTTGGGTTGGTCACAAGGACACTCTTTCCACCTATGTGAAGCAACATGAAGTTGTGCACTGTCAGGGCAAAGATGTGATAAAGCGGAAGCGGACATATTGCAACTCTTTGTTCCTTATCGGCATTTTCGTACATCTCTGGATCGATAGTGAAAAAGGCCTGAATAATGTTTGCCAGAATATTTCGATGCGTCAGTATTGCTCCTTTAGATACTCCAGTTGTTCCGCCAGTGTATTGTAAAAAGGCGGTGTCATTTATTGACACATCAGCACCATTAAATTCAGCCTTCGCACCTTCACTTAACGCATCGAGAAATCCTGTAGCATCATTTATATTGAATCGTGGTACTAATTTTTTAACCTTTCTGGCAACAAAATTGATAATCTTTCCTTTAAAGCCTAGAAGGTCTCCAACTGTCGTCAATAAGACCTTTTCTACACTTGCAAGATCTGATTTTTCAACAACATGGGCCACCCCTTCCCAGACAAGTAAAACCTTAGCCTCACTGTCTCTTAATACATGCTCTAATTCTCTTGGAGTGTAGAGTGGGTTAATATTAACAACGACAATGCCAGCCATCAGCGCACCATAAACAATGACTGGGTAAGCTAACATATTTGGCATCATAACGGCAATTCTGTCTCCAGCCTTATAACCTTGGCCAAGCCAAGAAGCAAAAGAATTAGCCTGTTCAGAAAGTTCCTCAAAAGACATTTCAACACCAAAACTTTCAAAAGCTATTTTGCCTTGATGTTTTTTACAAGTGTTGTTAAAAAAATCTACTAGATTTGCGTTCTCTTTGAAAAAGTCAGTCTCTTCGATATTGCTTGGTATGTTGTTTTCCATATATCCTCTCGATTGAAATTAACTCTCCTTAACTTTATTTATCAATATTTCTTTATATTGATTATAAACTTCTCCGTCTTTTTTTAATGCATAACAAGAATTTCCAAATTTTTCCCCAATAGATTTAGCCTCTTCCAAAGAAATTTTCTTCCTACCCTCTGCTGTGTTTTCTTTGAAGAGTGTTTGATAAGCTATCGTAGCAGCATGAGCCAATAGATCCGTTATATGGCGGCAACCTTTTTCTGAACCTAGTATTTTTAAAACCTTCTTATTAAAGCCTGATACTACAAACTCCCCTTTTAATTTTTCACAATTTATTACCGCTTGAGGACATACATTATAAGGGCCTGAGCCAATAACAGCCTCTATATCAACAATCTTTCTGTCATCATCGAGCGTAAGTCTAATAGCCATATCATGCAACGGCTCTCCTGCACTAATATAACTTCTATGCATATTTTTAAATGAAAAAGTCTTAGTGTCTAATAGGAATACCTCGATATCCCATAATCCATCCTCTCTTTTATAACCCTTACCCTTGATTGTTCTGTTATGTTTTAAGTCTCTTTTTACTGGTTTAGTCAACATTTTGTTGTCCCTTATAAAATACTATTTTTTGAATTCATGTACTGTTGCTCTAATTCTAACACCAAATCTTTCACGCTAGGGATATTAGAAATAGAGCCCACTCCTTGACCTGCTGAGAAAATGTCACGCCACCTCTTGGCAGTAACCTTGCTTATATCAAAATCGACCTTTAATTTTTGCTTTATCATTGGCATTGCCATCCTCTTTAAATCACTCAGAGCACTCTTGGCACCCCCCTCATTAGTGGCAATGCCTGCATTATTGAGTGACTGCTCTAGCCAATTCCCATTAACCCCAGTAATCTTGTTCGATTTAATTATCTCCTTGGCAGATGCATTAATAATCATTTCTTTATATTCATCACTAGCATCACTTTCTTTAGTTGCGATGAAACGTGTACCCATGTATGCCAGATCCGCTCCCAAAGCTTGGATGGCAAGAATGGAATCTCCCGAGCTAATACTACCTCCGACAATAATAATGCCGTCAAATATTTCTTTTACCTCTGATACAAAGGCAAATGGTGACAAGTCACCTGTATGCCCTCCGGCACCATTGCAAACCAAAATTAAACCGTCCACACCAGCATCGATTGCTTTTTGTGAGTGATACAAGTTAATGACATCCGAAAAAACCAGACCACCGTATTCATGCACTTTTTCAACAACTTCTTTGGGGTTTCCTAAAGAGGTTATTACGATAGGCGCTCTATGTTTCAAGATTAACTCTATGTCATCGCCACTACGTGCATACATCTTACTAACAATGATATTAACTCCCCAAGGTAGTGAATCCTTGCCACTACCTAGCGCACTAGTTATTTCTGAAAAGGATTGATCTAGCGCTTCCAAGGTTCTGCAATTTGCAGTCGGAAAAGCGCCAACAATACCAGCACGAGAAGAGGCAATAACCAGTCTCGAATTAGACACGATAAACATAGGTGCCTGAATAATTGGCAACCTCAAGTTGTGGATAAAATTTTTATTATCCATTTAGTTTTTTATATTTTTTATAATTCCGGCGGCACCCATACCTGTACCTATGCACATTGTTATCATGCCATAATCAATATTATCTCTTTTCAGCGCCGACAAAATTGTAGCTGTCCTAATGGAGCCTGTAGCACCTAAGGGATGACCAAGTGCAATCGCTCCACCTAGTGGATTAACTTTTTCTCTATCAAGACCCAATTCTTTAATGACGGCCAGAGATTGCGCCGCAAAAGCTTCATTGAGCTCTATCCAGCCAATATCATTCAGACCCAAACCAACCGATGTTAAAACTTTAGGGACAGCTTTTACGGGTCCGATACCCATTATTTCTGCTGGCACCCCAGCGACAGAAAAGCCCAAAAACTCTGCCTTTGGATTTAAGTTATATTTCTTAAGAGCCTCTTCACTTGCAATTAAAACTGCTGCAGCACCGTCCGACATTTGTGAACTGTTGCCTGCAGTCACCGTTCCGTCTTGAGCAAAAACAGTCCTTAATTTTCCTAAGACCTCGATACTGGTGTCTTCTCTAGGCCCCTCATCCCTAGACACAACATTAGTTGAAGTTGTATATTCCTTAGAATCAAGAGAATAGCCGGTTTCAACTGTTGTTATCGGGGAAATTTCATTTGTAAACAAACTCTCTTTATTAGCCAAGATTGCTTTTTGATGGCTATCAAAGGCGAACTCGTCTTGCTCATCCCTGCTGATGCTATATTTCTGCACAACCTTTTCGGCTGTTAAGCCCATACCATAGGCTATGGCTATATTCTCATCTTCTAACACTTTTGGGTTAACAGAAGGTTTAAAGCCAGTCATTGGAACACTACTCATACTTTCCACGCCGGCTGCAATCACAAGATCTGCAGAACCTGATTTAACGAGATTTGCAGCGTTGGCAACAGATTGCAAACCGGAAGAACAAAAACGGTTTAGGGTATATGCTGGAGTTGAATCTGGAAGCCCTGCCAACAGTGTTGCTATTCGAGCTATATTAAGACCCTGAGGTCCCTCAGGCATCGCACAGCCAACAATAATATCATCGATATTATTGTTAATCTCTTGACTCTCATCAGAGGCTGTTAAAACACTTTGTATTGCATGAACCAATAGATCATCCGCTCTGGTTTTAGACAAGCAACCACGAGCCTTTCCGACTGGAGTTCTTTTTGCGTCTACGATATAAGCTTTTCCCATTTTGTTCTCCAACTAATTACGAAGCGGTTTGCTATTCTTTAACATGTATTCAATCCGGTCTTGAGTTTTTTGAGTTCCCAAGAGTTCAATAAAATACTTTTTTTCCAAGTCAAGAATCATTTGTGAGTCAACTACAGTATTCTCTTCAACTTTTGAGGCAGTCATTACTTTAGCTAGGCGAGTAATAATCATATTATCGTGATCCGACATAAAGTGGCCCTCATAAAGATTCGCGACCTGGGCCATAATGTTGGCATAACCTGCCTTACCAACAACTCTGAAATTAGTGTCTAAAGGTGACTTAAAGCCAGATTCAAGTAATGCCAATGCCTGATGTTTTGCAACATAAAGCAACTCGTTTGGATTGGCAATAATAACATCGTCAGTTTTCAGATAACCCATTTCTTTCGCCTCTAAAGCGCTTCCTGAAAATTTAGCCATGGCAATTTGTTCAAAGTGCTTAGAAAGCAATGGGAAAATATCGTCTGTCTCTTTGTTGGAATATGCTCTTAAAGCCATCTCCTTGCTACCACAACCAGCAGGAAAAACGCCGACACCCACCTCTACCAGTCCGATAAAAGAGTTCATGGAGGCAATCACTCTATTACAATGCAAAAGCAACTCACAACCACCCCCCAAAGCCAGCCCATCAACTGCTGCTAAGGTTAGTATTCTGCCATGCTTCAAACGCATTAGCGATTCCTGCAACATAGAAACAGTTTTTTTGATCGAGTAGAGCTTGCCTAATTTTGGCAGTTCTGGATGCATAACTTCAAAGGCCTTCTTCTTAGCTTTTGCAGTCACTCCTGGATCTTTTTCTAAAAGACCCAGCTTAATCGCTGAAATAATTTCATAAAGATTCGCGCCAGCACAAAAATGTTCTTTTTCTTGTCTAAATATCAAAGCATTAAAGCCGTTTTCCTCAAGAAAATCAAGACAATTAGGGATATCAACCAAGACACCCGAACTTAAAACATTCATTTTCGTTTTAAAAGATATACTAGCGACGCCGTCACCAATATCAATCAGCTTAGTTGTATCAGTTTCTAACAAAACTTCTTGTTGGTGCTGCCTCTCGCCATGTAACAGAGGCTTAAATAGTTGCCTCTCGTAAACAGGATGAGAAGATCTAGGAATATATTGATCTCTTTTTGGATCAAAGGCACCTTCCTCGCTATAAACAAAGGACCTTTCTGAAACCCAAGATGGCAATGGCTCTTCTAAAAGAACCTTGCCACTATCAATATCGGCTATTAAGTTATCTCTCATAACGCTCCAACCAGTGAGCTGTGCCTGTTCAAATATACCTCTCTGCCATCCAAAGCCCGATTTCATTGCTAAATCAACGCATCTCACAGTTTCAGCCAGATGCTCTAACTGATAACAGGCGTAGTGAAAAACATCCCGATAGACAGACCATAAAAACTGGGCCTGGGGGTCATCACATTCAGATAGAGACATTAAAGCCTTTTCTATACTGCCATTTTCTTTAAGGATTTTTCTGACTTCGGGACTGATGGTTTTATCTGACAGCCTGTATTCTTTTTTCTTTGGATCAAAAACATAAATATCCTTTCCCTTTTTTTCGTAGATGCCCTTCTTTGTCTTGCTACCAAGACAACCCTTTTCAATTAAATCATCAATCCATTCTGGTAATTTGAATAACTCAATCCATGGGTCTTCTTTAGCGTTCTCATATATATTCTTGACTACATTCGACATCACATCAAGCCCAACAATATCTAGCGTTCTAAAGGTTGCACTAGCAGGTCTACCAACTCTCTTACCAGTTAGTGCGTCTACAGTATCCGCAGAAAGAGAGAAATTCTCTGCATGTTTCAGGACAGTCAATAAAGAAAAGACACCAATCCTATTGGCAACAAAGGCAGGGTTATCTTTTGCATAGACAACTTCCTTGCCTAATGCAGAAGTGATAAAACCCTCAGCCTTGCTAAGTAATTTTTCATCACTAAATGAGGTTCTAATGATTTCAACCAGAGGTAAGTATCTAGGAGGGTTGAAGAAATGGACTCCAAAAATTCGACTTCTCAACTGTTCCGGTGAATGTTCTGCAATTTTTTGAATGGACAATCCAGAGGTGTTTGTAACGAGAACTGCATTGTCGTTAACGTACGGCGCTATGTTGGCAAATAATTGTTTTTTTATGTCTAGATTTTCAACGACAGATTCAATAATAAAATCACACTGGGCTAAAATATCCAACGACTCGTAAGTAGACGTTTTGATTAAATCAATCACCGATTGACTCGCCAAAGCTGGTGGCTTTAGTTTTTTTAGAACTGCGAGTGACTTAGCCAAGACTTCTTCATTCACATCAAACATAAAAACCTCGAATCCTAAATTCGCGAAATGTGCGGCAATCTGGCCGCCCATAGTACCCGAACCGAGTACAGCGATTTTTCTAAATGTTTTATCAAAATATTGTTTCATGCTTTTCCTATTAATTTATGTCTTAGAATTTTCATAATCGTCAACCTTAAGTGATTCGAGAACTATATCATTCAATCTTAGCCAGTCATCCCTTTCCTCACTGGCTAAAACATCACTATCTACTAATTCCTGCAACCAGTCTTCTAGCGTTGAACTTGGCTGGTATTTGTGTCCAGCCTTTTTGACCTTTTGTTTGAGCGCCTTTAACAAAATTCCTGCTTCATAGCCTTGAAATAAAATATAGAACGGATGTCCAGGAATATCTTTTAAATGAGAACACAAACAACTTGAGAAATTCTCCAATAACCATTCAATATCAGCAATGGATTTGGAACTAGCAACAATCAGCCTGTCATCTATTTTGGCATTTGTTAGAGCAAATGGGAAGAGTAAAAACTTTAATAGTAATTTTACAACCCGATTAACTGGCAAATTTTCTATGTTGGTGAGCATCGCTGTATCTGCTTCTTTAACTAATTGAAGGACAGACAACTTCAAAATGCTCTTTACCTTGTCGTCGTTTTGAAATTTTTCCTCATACAACTTCAGACAGGCGCTAATTTCATACATTGCACAAATTGCATCGGCAAAACGGCCCGAAACCATCTCTTTGCGCTTTAAAGAGCCCGCCAACAGCAATAAAGCAATATCACTCAGGCAAGCAAATTTAGCCGATAAAACAGCCAAATTTCGATAATACACTCTGGTAGTCGAATCACCATAGGGTTTTGCCAAACGCCCACGAGTCCAAGAAAAAAGGATTGCCCTTGCAATATTCCTGATAAAGTTACGAACATGTTTTGTAAGCGCACTGTCGAAATTTTGAATTGATTTTTTGTTATTATCGTGAAGTGCAGTTAGTTCATCGAGCATCGTTTGGTGGCAACGAATCAACCCTTGTCCGAATATCATTAAACTTCTAGTCAGTATGTTTGCCCCCTCAACGGTAATAGCAACAGGTGCGCCAGCATAGACGTTAGCAACATAGTTTCTTTTGCCTTGCATAACTGCCCTTCCGCCATGAACGTCCATAGCATCAATCGAGGACTGTTGAAGTAGCTGGGTATTTCGATATTTGACGATGGCAGATATGATTGACGGCCTGTGTCCAGCATCAAGAGTCCATGTTGACAGGTTGATGTTTGCGGTCGCTCTGTATGCGTTGGTCGCTAGCGTTGCGAGTTTCTCCTGAATACCCTCCATGCCTGCTAACGATATACCAAACTGCTCTCTTGTCTGCGAATAGGCACTTGTGGTTAAGAGCATTGCTTGCGTTGCAGATGCACCGGTGACTGGCAAGGAAATACCCCTGCCGACACTTAAACTCTCCATCAACATTCTCCAACCATTGCCAATCATCTTTTCACCACCAATAATCCAGTCCATTGGTATGAAGACATCTTCACCATAAATAGGGCCATTTTGAAAAGGTTCACCCACTGGAAAATGGCGAGTGCCTACGCTGACACCTTCAGTCTCACGAGGTATTAGCGCACAGGTAATACCCAGATCCTCTTTTTCATAAAGAGGGTGGTCTTTGGGTAATAAGTTATCCGGGTCGTAGGCCTTGAAAGCCAAACCAATTACTGTGGCAATAGGAGCCAGCGTAATGTAGCGCTTTTCCCAATTGAGCCTGAGTCCTAGCACCTTCTCGCCCTCATAGTCTCCATAACAAACAATGCCATTGTCTTCAAGTGAACCGGCATCAGAACCGGCAACAGTTGAAGTTAAACCAAAGCAAGGAATTTCTTGGCCTTTTGCCAAGCGAGGCAAGTAATGTTGTTTTTGTTTTTCAGTGCCATATTTAAGAAGCAGCTCTCCAGGACCTAATGAATTCAATTGTCGCATGTGCAAAATGTGAGAATCCTAAACCATTAAACTCTTTGGGAATGATGATCCCAAGAAAACCATTATCGAAAATATAATGCCAGACCTCTGCTGGCAGATCTTGCTTATCCACTATTTCATAAGAGTTAATCATAGAACAGAGCGTATTGACTTCATTGTCAACAAAACTTTGCTCCTCTTCTGTTAGCTCTGTCGCCTCCAGTTCTGATAACTCTTTCCAATTTGGGTTACCTTGAAACAGTTCAGCATCCCACCAGACGCTTCCCGCTTCGAGTGCAATCCTCTCTGTCAAACCGATTGGAGGTAGTGACTTTCGCATCGCATTAAACAGAGGCTTAGTAAAAATTAATAATCTGACCCTAGGAACGATAAATATCCCAAATAAAAGCAATATAACTAATACAATCTGAGCGCCAAAATGACCATCTATAGCGGCACCGGGATATACCAATGCCGTAGCCAACAACCATACCTGCCAAAGTTTTAATTGTGTTTTTACCAAAACAAGTAGCAGCAAAAGACTTGTTAACACAAATGAAAAAAACGAGTAATGAAATATATTTTCCATCATAAAAATTGATGCCTATCTAGAACTTAAGGTTAAACGAAATGCTTACTTCAATAAATGATTAATAAGTATAGAGGCAAAAATAGAAATTTAGTTGACATAATATAATAAAATATTAACAC
>LULS01000182.1_pt1 | contig 15811 bp, 15 predicted proteins | sample 728101 | NCBI WGS metagenome assembly LULS01 (sample SAMN03860283, study PRJNA289734) | marine metagenome | biome: seawater column; feature: ocean; material: water; isolation source: Red Sea water column Station 108 - depth 200m | place: Saudi Arabia: Red Sea | collected 2011-10-15 | depth 200 m | reverse complement strand
GTACCATTGTATCTCCGTGTCCACCAAGAACCATACAAGTAACATCCTGAGAAGAAAGATTTGTTTCTTTTGCGATAAAAGATCTAAATCTTGCACTATCAAGTGCTCCCGCCATACCAACAACTTTGTTCTTTTTAAATCCTGAAACTTTATAAAACGAATATACCATAGCATCGAGAGGGTTTGATACAACAACAACAAATGCATCTGGAGCATATGTTTTTACTTCATTGGCTACATTTGTCATAATAGATAAGTTTTTATTCAGTAAATCTTCTCGATTCATACCAGGTTGTCTAGGAAATCCTGCAGTAATAACAACAACATCGGAATTTTTTATTGCTTTAAAATCTGATGATCCACTTAATTGACAGTCAAATCCATCATGAGGGAGAAGTTGAGATATATCTAATGCTTTTCCCTTTACAAAATTTTCAGCTTCAGGAATATCAATAATAACGATATCTCCCAATTCTTTTTGAGCTGCTAGAAGGGCAATATTACCACCAACTTGCCCACCCCCGATTAGTGCTATTTTTTTTCTTGGCATTTTTAATTTTTGTCAACTACGCTTACAAAAGTATTTTTACCTTTTTTACTAAACTTTACAATTCCATTAGATGTTGCAAATAGAGAGTCATCACTTGATTTTTTTACATTACGTCCAGGATGATATTTTGTACCTCTTTGTTTAACAATGATACCTCCAGATAGAATGGTTTGACCATCAGTAGTTTTAATACCGAGTCTTTTTGATACAGAATCTCTTCCATTTCTTGAACTTCCTTGTCCCTTTTTATGAGCCATATATCTACCTCTTTATTTCTTCTTTTTAGTGCTTGCAGCTTTCTTCTTTTTAGTGCTTGCAGCTTTTTTCTTTGTACCGGTAATTGATTGAATTTGAATCATAGTTAAATCTTGCCTATGACCATTTTTTCTTTGGTAACCTTTTCTTCTTTTTTTCTTGATTACAAGAACTTTATCAGCTCTTGTATGATCAAGAACTTTAGCGCTGACTTTATAGCTGCTTAATTCTTTCGGATTAAAGATATTAGTATTTTTGTCTAATACTGCTTTAATATTATCAAATTTTACAATCTTACCTGTTTCTAAGTCAATTTTGGAATCAACCATAACAGTATCACCCTTAGAAACCTTATATTGTTTTCCATATATTTCTACAATTGCAATCATAGCGTGCGAACTTAATAGCTAATTTATTCCCTTTCAAGTACCTATTTCAGTTGTAATATCCTGCGTATCGTTTATTTTTGTGAATTTAAACTGATTTTTTGGGATTTGTGCATCTTCTATAACTTTTAGATAAACGAAATTTTGCCACATAAGACTAATATACGCCTTCCTCTGCTCTTTTTTTAAATAGTGAGCAATTTTTGGATTTAAATATAGTTTTAATCTTAAATCTTTATTTTTTTCTTTATAATCGCGTAACCAATAATCAATTCTCGTTAAGAGAGTGTCTTTTGATATGATTCTTCCTATACCTCGGCAACTATCACAAGACTCCGTTAAATTATCTACAATGCTTAAACCCGTTCTTTCTCTAGTCATCTCAAGAACACCAAATTCAGAAATTTCCGATACTGCTACTTTAGCGCGACCTTTTTTTAGCTCTTTCTTCATTTCAAGGTATATTTTCTTTCTATTTTGAGCAGAAGTCATATCAATAAAATCAATCAAAATTAAACCAGATAAATGTCTCAATCTAAGTTGTTTTGCGATTTCTTTTGCTGCCTCTAGGTTAATCTTTAGAGAATTATCTTCATGTTTTTTCTTACCAACAAATTTCCCACTATTAACATCAACCACCACCATTGCTTCAGTTCTTTCAATAATTAAATATGCTCCACTTTTAAGCCAAACTTTATTTCTCAGTAGTTTAACTAATTTGTCATCAATCCCTTCTTGTTTGAATAAGGGAACTCTTTTTTTATAATGTTCAATAGAATCTGATATTTCTAGAGAGTCTTCCTTAATAATTTTTTGTACTTTTTTAAAGTTTTCTTTAGAATCAACAACAATTTTTTCTACTTTGTCACTTATTAAATCTCGCAGAACACTTGATGTCATTTCCAGATCGTTGTGAATTAATGTAGGAGCCTTACTTTCTTTGGCCAAATTCATTAGTTGATTATATTTCTTCTCTAAATTATTGTAATCATTTTGTATTTGTTTTTCAGTTTTCCCCTCTGCTACAGTTCGGATAATGATTCCTAATCCATGTTTTTTAATATCGAAAGCTATTTTCTTTAATCTTCTTCTTTCATATTTGTCCCGCATTTTTTTTGATACTCCAACATATTTTGAATTTGGTACAAGTACAATAAAACGCCCAGCAATCGAAAGATCTGTAGTAATACGATTTTTAGAATCTGCAATCAATTCTGAATCTGATATTTCTGAAAAAGGTAAGAATGCATTATTTCCTTTTCCAATATTGACAAACGCAGCTTGCATACCAGGGATAACATTCTCTACTACCCCTTTATAGATATTGCCTACAGTTCTTTCTCGTGATTGTTTATCAACATGTATTTCAGCAAGTTTTCCATTTTCTTTAACGGCTATTCGGGTCTCCCCGATGCCTTCACTAATGTAAATTTCTTTTTTCATTTTTATAGCCTCTATCTTTACTCTAAACGTAGAGCAACTATTTAACTTTTAGTGAAATGAGGAGAGAATAATTAGGAATAAAAAATCTTTATCAATTCTAAATTTAAAAAACAAAAAATAATAACTTTTAAATTCTGCCCTCAATTTCGTAAGTAATTTAACGATTTTTAAGTTTAAAATACATATAATCTGAACAATTATGTTTAATGAAGAACTAATAACTGCTAAGGTTGCAGCAAGAAATGCTGGTAAGATTTTAATCAAACATTTAAATGTTGATGACAAAAACATTGAATATAAAAGCGAAGATAGTCCTGTTACTATTGCTGACCATGAAACAGATAGATATCTTTTTGATTTTATAGGAGGAGAATTTCCTCATGATGGATGGTTATCAGAGGAAACTGTTGATACTGAAGAGAGATTGGAGAAAAAAAGAACCTGGATTGTTGATCCACTGGATGGTACCAAAGAATATATTAAAAAACTTCCTGAATTTTCTATTAGTATTGCTCTAGTTGAAAATAATATACCAGTTGTAGGAGTTATTTATAATCCCATTTCAGAAGAAATGTTTTATGCAGAGAGAAATAAGGGAGCATTTTTAAATGGAATGAAAATACAAATCTCTAATAAAAAAGATATAAAAGATGCATCATTAATAGTCAGTAGATCTGAGTATGGTAATAATTTATGGAATAATTACAAATCAAGTTTTTCTTCAATTAAATCGATTGGAAGTATAGCGTATAAATTGGGTTTAGCTGCAGCAAATGTTTATGATATTACAGCAACTGTTGCACCAAAAAATGAATGGGATATTTGTGCTGGAGATTGTATAGTGCGTGAAGCTGGCGGTACTATGAAGACAATTAATGGTGAAAATATTGATTATAATCAAAAGAAAACTCTTGATTTATTATATTAGGATATGGCTAATTCTTCAAAAAACGTAATTAAATGTTTAGATCAAGGGTTTGTTCGCCTTGTAGATTCAATGGGCGGTGATGATTCAATTGTTCAAGCGGCTAGAGTTAGTTATGGAAAAGGAACAAAAAAAGTTTCCCAAGATACTGGTTTAATTAGATATCTAATGAGACATAGACATACTACTCCATTTGAAATGGTTGAATTTAAATTTCATTGTAAAATGCCTATTTTTGTTGCTAGGCAATGGGTAAGACATAGAACTGCTAATATTAATGAATATAGCCTGAGATATTCAGAAGCTAGAGATGAATTTTATATTCCAAATCCAAAAAATATCTCTACACAAAGCGCATTAAATAAACAAGGTCGTGGTGGGATATTGAGTAAAAAAGATTCAAAATTAGTCATTGATAATTTTGAAAAAATTTCTTCTTTATCATATAAGATGTATGAAGAAATGAATGAAAAAGGTATAGCTAGAGAATTAGCTCGTGCAGTTTTACCAGTTAATCTATATACAGAATGGTATTGGAAAAATGATTTAAATAATACACTGAAATTTTTAAGCCTTCGAATGGATAGTCATGCTCAATATGAAATTCGGGTTTATGCAGAAGCAATGGCAAAGTTTGTTAAACAAGTTACTCCAATTGCATATCAAGCATTTGAAGATTATAATTTATCAGGTTTTTATCTTTCATCTTTTGAACAAGATATTTTTAAACAAAAATTACCTGAAAGATTGTGGAATGATATTTATGATGATGTTGTCTATCGTATTGTTTACACTCTTAATGAGAATAAGGCTCGTGCAAAAAAAGATTTATATCCATTATATGTTAAAAATGGTGGAGATGATGATGAATCTACCTTCAATGCAAAATGGAAAACTGAAATTTTAAAAACAGGTAATGTAAGGGAATTAAGAGAATTCCAAAATAAATTGAAAAATTTAATTAACTAACATGAAATATATTGGTCCAGATTTTTGTAACATTACTTCGCTTCTCAGTGACGAAGAATTATTGATACAAAAAACTGCAAATACTTTTGTTCAGAAAAAATTTCTTCCAATTGTAAATAAATACTATGATAAAGGCACATTTCCAACTGATTTAATTCCTGAGATGGGAGCGTTAGGGTTTTTTGGTTCTACACTTTCAAAAGAGTTTGGTGGTAATGAGATTAGTAATGTTGCTTATGGTCTTGTTATGCATGAACTTGAAAAAGGTGATTCTGGTTTACGTTCTCTTTGTAGTGTGCAAAGTGGTCTTGTTATGTATCCTATCTTTCAATATGGTACTGATGAACAAAAGAAAAAATGGTTGCCAAAATTAGCTTCTGGAGAAGCAATTGGGTGTTTTGGATTAACAGAATCTAATCATGGTTCTGATCCTGGTGGTATGCTTACAAGGGCAAAAAAAGATGGAGATAATTGGATTATTAATGGATCAAAGATGTGGATTACTAATGGTTCAATAGCAGATGTAGCGGTTGTATGGGCAAAAGACGAAGAAGATATAATTCGTGGTTTTCTAATAGAAAAAGAAACAAAAGGATTTTCAACTTCTGATATTCATGGTAAAATGAGTCTGCGAGCATCAATTACATCGGAATTATTTATGAAAGATGTTTGTATTCCTGATAGCAATCGATTGCCCAATGTTGAAGGACTGAAAGGCCCTTTATCGTGTCTAAATCAAGCAAGATATTCTATTGTATGGGGTACAATTGGAGCAGCTGTTGATTGCTATGAGGTTGCGTTGAATTATAGTAAAGAACGTAAGCAATTTTCTAAGCCAATTGCTCAATTTCAATTAACCCAACAGAAATTAGCATATATGATTCAAGAAATTTCAAAAGCTCAGCTACTTGCTATACAGCTTGGGAGATTAAAAGATACTAATGAAATTGATTTCTCACATATTTCTCTTGGAAAAAAGAATAATGTTGCAATAGCAAGAGAATGTGCAAAATTATCTAGAGAAATACTTGGAGCAAACGGAATTATGGATGATTATTCTGTCATGAGACATATGATGAATTTGGAAACAGTATATACTTATGAAGGAACCAATGAAATTCATACATTGATTATTGGCCAAAAAATTACAGGTGAATCTGCTTTTGAATAGTGTAGTCAATTGTTTCTATTATATTTTTTAATAGTTTTTCTCTACTTACTTCTTTCCCCAATTCCAATAATAAAGAGGTATAAAGTTTATCTTGAATTGGCTCTAAATCTTGGAAATTTGAATTAACATTAATCCCAATTCCTAAAACTTGAGTGATAACCTTATCTTTTATTTTCTGCTCACAAAGAACACCTGAGATTTTTTTATTTTCAATATAAATATCATTTGGATATTTTATTCGTGCAGAGATTTTTAATTTTTCTAGGTTTGTAACAATTGATCTACAAGCAATATCAACCAAAGATTGTCCATCCATGATATAATTTTTAGGAATAATGATAGTAAATGCTAAATCTTTGTACGGTGTAGAGACCCATTTTCTACCATGGCGTCCTCTTCCGTAAGTTTGCTTATCACAAATAACTATACCATAGCTATCATCATTAAGATTTAGCGCTTCTTCATTAGTTGATGCTAATTTTTCTTTATAAAAGATTTTAGGTGAAATGACTTTTGTATTTGGTAAATCCATCATTATTTCTAATCAATTTTTCATTATCCATATAGATAATTACCCATGCAAGTTCATCGCCATATATTTCATTAGCAAGACCCCATGCTGTATCACCAGATTGTATTTGATAGTCAAAAAATTCTAAATCACAATTTTTTGCTTTACTAGCCTCTCTTTGTAATGATAAAAAATTATAAGGATAAATTTTATTTGGATCAGATCCAATTTCTTCTCTATTCCATTCATAAATTTCTCTCCACATTGAAGAGTCTCCATATTCTCTGGAAGCAATTTTAATTAAATAATCGCCTCTTTTAATCATATAGGGTTCAAAAACAGTAACAGGAAGCGGTGGAGCTTCAGGTTCCTGAACAGTAAACGTTTCTACTTTAACCTCTTCTTCAACAACTCTCGTATCAGATTCAGTGGATTCTTGGTTGCTCATTTCTTCTCCTACGCTAGGAGCAGTGCCAGCACAATTTATAATCAAAAGCGTGCTTAGCAATAAAACAAATTCTTTTATTTTCATTGTATTCCTCATTATTTGGATTCTTTGTCTATAATAATATTATTAATTTTTTAATTCAATGTTCCTGTTTTTTTTAATTAAGAATATTCTCCGAAGACTTTTCTTAGAGCATCTGAAATCTCACCAAGAGTACATTTATTTTTTGCGCAAGTCACAATGTATGGAATTAAGTTCTGATCTGATTTGGCTTTTTTTTCTAATTCAGATAGTGCATTAGAAACTTTTTTATGATCTCGATCTTTTTTAAACTGAATAACAAGATCTACTCTCTTTTTATTGTCATCTTTTTGACTCTCTATGTTGATTAGATTTTTTTCATTATTGTCAACAAATTGATTAACTCCTATAAGAATCTCTTCTTTACTGTCTAAATTGTTTTGAAATTGGATTGAAGAATCTGCAATTTCTTTTTCTATTGCCCCTGTTTCAATCAGTTTTTCCATTCCTCCCTTATTAGATATATCGTCAATTTTTTCCAGAACTTCTTTTACAATTTCTTTTGTCCTGTTTGGGATATTAGTTTCATATGCAATAATTTGTTGTATTCTTAGTGCTGCTAGAGCATTTTCTTCCGATGGAAGGCTAATAGCTTCATCTTTACCATTGGTATGGATTGACTGTGCCCCCCCTAATACTGCAGCAAGTGCTTGTAGTGTGGTTCTTGCTGTATTATTCTCGATTTGTTGTGCTGTTAGTGTAGATCCACCAGTTTGTACATGGAATCGACATAATTGAGATATAGAATCTTCTATTTTGAATCTTTCTTTGACTATTGTTGCCCAAATTTCTCTTGCTGCTCTGAATTTTGATATTTCTTCGAAAAAATCTCGATGGGAATTAAAGAAAAATGACATTTGTGTTGTTAATTTTTCTATATCAACTCCATGTTTTTTTGCAGTATTGATATATGTTATTGCATTTGCAAATGTGAATGCTAATTCTTGTACAGCGGTACTTCCTGCTTCTCTTATATGATATCCTGAAACTGATATTGAGTTCCATTTAGGCAATGTAGATTGGCAATATTCAAATATATCACTACTCAGTCTCAATGACGGATTAATTGGAAAGATATATGTTCCTCTAGCAATATATTCCTTGAGAATATCATTTTGGATTGTACCTTTTAAATTTGATAGCACATATCCTCTTTCTTCTGCTAATGCTATATAAAATGCTAATAAAATTGGAGCAGTTGCATTAATTGTCATCGAAACAGAAACCTGTTCTAAATTTATTTTATTAAATAATAATTTCATGTCATCAATCGTAGAAATTGGTACACCGGATTTTCCAATCTCTCCATAAGATATTTCATGATCAGAATCATAGCCAATTTGTGTTGGTAAGTCAAAAGCTACAGATAGTCCACTGACGCCACTATCTAGCAAAGATAAAAAACGACTATTAGATTCTTTAACAGATGAAAATCCTGAATATTGTCTCATAGTCCAAAGTTTTGTACGATACATATCTTTATAGATACCTTTTGTGAATGGGAAATTACCTATCTTTTTTTTGGACATAATAAGTTAATTTAATCTTAAAATCAGAAATATGGAATATTCTCAAATTCAAAAAATTATTTATTGGTTAAAATGTAAAAAGTATTTTGAAAATAATTTTATAACTTATCGATATTCAAAAAAACAATCTGGTTCGGTTTTAGTAATTTTACCTGATAGTGATATTGCATTTGATTTTGCACAACTTCTTCTAGATAGAATTGAACAGAAAAAGAATAATAATATTAGTTTTCTCTTAAGAGACTCATTAGTGAATTTTTATTCTGATGATCTTAAAAATTTTTCTGAGTTATTTTCTTATACAGATATTGATTCATTAGGATTGCCTACACCATGGTTTATTAAGAAGATAAAAAAATCTAATTATCAGAATATGATTGATTTAAATATTGAGTTTAGTCCATTTTCTTCATTTTTAGTTAGAGCTTGTTATGCTGAAGTAAGAATGGGTTTTAATTATGATAATTCAAAAAAATATTATAATGTTATATTGGACCAAAATTATCAGAAAGATTTAGATGGAACATTTGATATGATTGGGAAGTTTATAAAAAAATGAAAAATATTATATCAGACATTGTTTTATTGGATAAACCTGTATCATCTATTAATGATATAGGTCATCCTTGGGATCTAATTGCTAATATTTCTGAAATATTTAAGGATATCCCAACTTCTTTTAAGAATTTTGAACATGTAATCATTAATGATAATAATGGACCTGTAATCATAGGTAAAAATGTAATAATTGAGCCATTTACTATTCTGAATGGTCCTCTATTTGTTGGTGAAGATTGCCTTATTAAATCTCACTCCAAGGTTGCAAATTCTATTATTAACCATCATTGTAAAATTTCTGGAGAAGTACATTCTTCTATATTCCAACCATATTCAAACAAAGCTCATGACGGATTTTTAGGACATAGTTTTGTTGGTTCCTGGGTAAATTTAGGAGCAGGTACTACTACCAGTAATCTCAAAAATAACTATTCTAATGTTAGTGTCAAATGGAATGGAGAACTTATTGATACTGGATCTATTTTTTTTGGATCAATCATTGGAGATCATGTAAAAACAGCAATTGGAACTAATTTAAATACAGGAACAGTGATTGGTATGGGTTCGAATGTTGTTTCTCAATCTTTCCCTCCACGTTATATTCCTCCATTTTCTCTGTATTATAAGGAGAAAATTACAAAAATATCATTTGATGATTTCTGTAATACTGCTGAAAAAGCAATGTCAAGAAGAGGAAAATCTCTTTCAGACACTGAAAAAGAGAAGCTACATAATATTTACAAAACTTGTTGACTACCTGATTAACAACTAATATCTTCACCCTTATGAGTGGTGTACAAAATAATTTGGATCAAGTAGATGAAATCTTGAGTCCTTGTTGTGATGAAGAGATAAGGGTTTCTGCTATTGGGGATAAGCTCAAGTGCCCATTGTGTAAAACAAATCTAAAGCAAAGAGCATTTTTACCATTTCTTGAATATCTTATGGAAAATGGACATGTTGAAAATTTAGATTTCTTTGACTTAGATTTATATAATCAAGATAAAGAAAGTTTAGACAGTCAAGACGAAGAACTAGATTTAGATAAATATGAAGTTAAAAAAGATAGTTTAAATATTTATGAAGACGATAATCGTTTAGGCAAGCCTACTGCTGTTTCTGAAACTTCTATTGATGAGTCTGCTCTTTCGAATGATTGGACTAAATTTGCTACCGAAGATTCAGAGTAAAAAAGACGATTTTGCTTTACAATTGATTCCACTTCATACTAAATTGATAGAACCAAGATTTTTTCAGGCTATAAAATCTTGAAAGATTGAAAGAATTCCCCCGCTATCAACTTTCCTTTATAGCCTGTTTTTACATCTCCACCTCATTTTTTTTGTTTTGCTTCATTTGACGAATAGGATTAATATTGATTAATAGACTGATGAGTCGGTTTTTTTTAAGATAAGTAGTATGAAAATAGCTGTATTAACTAAAGCAATTCCAAGTTATGAATCGAGCATTCGAATTGATTCATCTGCAAAATGGATTGATGAATCAATTGTTAATTTTGTCGTTAATGAAAGTGATTCTTATGCTTTAGAAGAAGCTCTTCAAATCAAGGAACAATTAAATGATGATAGTGAAGTTGTAGTAGTAATAATGGGGAGCGAATCAAATACATCAAAAGTGTTAAAGGATGGCTTAGCAAAGGGAGCTGATAGAGGAATTTTTATTAAGAATGATACTTCTGAAACAGATCCTTTATCTATTGCAAAGATTTTTTCTGAACAACTTAAAGAAGAATCCTTTGATTTAATTCTATCAGGTCTTCAATCAGACGATTTAGGATCAGGACAAACAGGAGTATTAATCGGAGAATTACTTAATATGTCTACTGCGACTCTTGGGATTAAGACAAAAATGGAAGATGGAAAAATTAAAGTAAAACGTGAATTAGAATCGGGATGGTTTCAATGGATTACTTTACCATTTCCTGCTAGTATTTCTATTCAATCTGGCATTAATGAGCCTAGATATCCGTCTTTAAAAGGTATTATGGGAGCAAAACGAAAAGAAGTCAAATCAGTTGATGCACAGCCTATAAGTGACAGTAAACAAAAATTTATTAAGCTTTTTCTTCCAAAAGCTGAAAAAGTTACTGAAAAAATCGAAGGTACGGTCGATGATATAGTTTCAAGAATGGTCGATATACTTAAAAATAATTTGAAGGTTATTTAATGATACTTGTAGTTTTAGAGAATCAGAGAGGTAATATCCATGCTTTTAGCCAAGAAGCAGTTGCTGCTGGGCAACAATTGTCTACCAAGCTTGGTTTAGATTTATCTATTTTATGTTTAGGTGAGAATGCGAGCGCATTAAAAGAACAAGCATCCAATTATAAAGTGAAAGATTTAATTTTAGCTGAACATGATTTAATAAACAATTATTCTGCTGATGGATATTCTAAAGCTCTTGCTCAAGTTATTTCTGAATTATCTCCACAATATGTTTTAATGGGTCATTCTTATATGGTTCGTGATTTTCTACCAAGGGTCAGTGCAAAATCAGATATTCCTTTTATTAGTGATATTATTTCAGTGACCTATGATGACAATCATCCGATTTTTGCACGTCAAGTATTTAATGCAAAAATTGCTACAAATGTTCAAGCTGATTCAAATAGTAATACGATACTCTTAAGTTTTCAATCTGCAGCATTTTCTTCTGATGATATTGAAGCTGGTAATCCAGAAAATCAAATAGATTTTTCTCTTACTTTAGATGCAAGTGATATTAAATCTGAAAGTGAACCAGAATTTCAAGAATCTACTTCGGGTGTAGATTTAACTACTGCTGAATTAATTGTTTCTGTTGGTAGAGGAATAGATAGTCAAGATAATTTACCAATGGTTGAAGCTCTCGCGTCAGCGATGGGAGCAGAAATTGCTTCATCAAGACCAGTAGTAGATATGGGGTGGTTGCCTCCTTATAGACAAGTTGGTAGTTCTGGTCAAGCTGTCTCTCCAAAGCTTTATCTTTCTGTTGGTATTTCGGGAGCAATCCAACATGTTGTTGGTATGAAAGGATCAAAAAATATTATGGCAATCAATAAAGATGAAGAAGCACCTATTTTTGAGATTGCCGATTATGCAGTAATTGGTGATTTAATGGAAATTGTTCCTAAATTGACAGAAGAAATTCAAAAAAATAAATAAAAATGAAATTTCATATTGTAGAACAGATAGTTTTAACAATTTTTTTATTATCCGGTATATCATTTTTTCTTTATCACCTACTCTTGCGTCTTCGTATAGTTTTAAAAGGAAAATTAGATTTTAGTATTGATGATTTACCAAAACGTTTATTAAGAGTGTTTAATGAAGTTATTCTTCACAAAAAAGTAGTAAGTGGTGATCGCAAATTCTCTGGATTAATGCATGCATTTGTAATGTATGGGTTTATTTTCTTTGGTTTAATAACAATTAATCATTTTTTGGTAGCATTTGGTGTTGAATTTTTTACCGAAAATCTACGCCACAATTATTTTTTATTTTTCGGTCTACCATGGGCAGTTTTGTGTTCATTGGGAATTCTTGCACTAGCCTATAGAAGATTTATTACTAAACCTGAAGCATTAGGAAAATTTTCCAGAACTTCTGCAGTGGTTTCATTGTTTATTTTTACTTTAATGTTAACTTATCTAATTGATGAATTCCATTTACTCAATAATACTATAGCATTGAAGACAAATTGGTGGATTCATTCTTCTGTTATTGGAGGATTTTTGTTCTTAATTCCTCAATCAAAACATATGCATTTAGTATTATCACCATTTAATATTTTTCTTAGACCTTTTGAAGTACCAGATCATCCAGCAATACCAATTGATTTAGAAGCTTCAGAAGAAGAACTAGACGAATTACTTTTAGATTTATCAAAATTAAGCAAAAACCAAGCATTAGATATCTTTACATGTGTAGAATGTGGTAGATGTACTGATGTATGTCCAGCAAATCGAGGTGGAGGAATTTTAAATCCAAAGTATCATTTTATTTTAGATTTAAAAGATCCTATGCTTGAATCCAAAAATAGTAATGTTGTAGACAAAATTAACGTAGAAGCTGGATGGGAATGTACAACATGTCAAGCTTGTACAGAAGTATGTCCAGTAGGAAATCATGTAGAAAAAGCAGATGAAATAAGAAGTTTTCAAGTCATGGTTGAAGGAGATGTTCCACAAGAGTATCAAAAATTACTTCGTAACTTACAAGAGACAGGTAATACAGAAGGGGCTTCATCAAGTACTCTACTTGAAAAATTACCTGAATATACTCCAGATAAAGAACTTGTTTTATGGTTAGGTTGTTTTGCAAAGCATGCCATGGATCCCAATTTTGTTAAATCAGTTGAAAATTTTACCAAAATTCTTGATTCAGCTGGTATTACATATGGCGTTCTTAGTAATGAACAATGTTCAGGAGATCCAGCAAACAAATTAGGAGATAAACTCACCTATCAAATGTTGATGGATAATAATGTTGAAGAATTAAATAAAGTGAAAAAAGTTACAACCATGTGTCCTCACTGTGTTGTGAATTTGCAAAAAGAATATAGTAAATATCATGAGATTAAATATGAAGTTAAACATCATACTCAGGTTATTTCGGAATTATTAGACGAAGGGAAAATTAATATTAACCCTGGTAGCTTAGAAAAAGTTACTTATCATGATCCTTGTAATTTGTCTAGAACACTTGATGAGGTAGATGCGCCTAGAAATGTTATAAAGGCTGCAGCTCCAGAATTTTTTGAACTAGATGAGAGCGGAAAAGAAACATTATGTTGTGGAGCCGGTGGTGCACTCTGGTGGAAAAAAGATACTGGAGAAGGACGAACTCATCTTTTACGTACTGAACAGGTAATCGAATCAAAAACTGATACCGTTGTTACAGGATGTAATTTTTGTTATGGAATGATGAATCAAGGGATTGATCCATTAACGCCAAAAGGACAAGATAAGATAAAAGTAAAAGATGTTGCAGATATTGTAGCAGAAAATATCTCCTAGTTTGGTATATAAACATTTTTTCCTTAAATTTTTAAATCAATTTCATGAATAATTTAGATTCATCAATTATAAACAATAAATGTCAGCTTTATGGGCTCGTTACTTTGAGAGTGCTCATTGGTTGGCATTTTTTATACGAAGGTATTTCAAAAATAATCAATCCATACTGGTCTTCAGCTGCTTATCTGTTGGATTCAAAATGGATTTTTTCAGGATTAGCCGAAACTATTGCATCTAATCCTACTTTATTGACAATATCAGATTCTGTGAATGAGTGGGGATTAACTTTAGTTGGTGTCTCCCTACTTTTAGGTTTGTTTAGTCGTTATTCTGCTTTGGTGGGAATGGGATTTGTAATGTTATATTATCTTTTTGCACCTCCTTTTCTTGGATTGGAATATTCTAGACCCGGAGAAGGAAGTTATATTATTGTAAATAAAAATTTAATTGAGGCGTGTGCTCTGTGGGTATTGTATGTATTTCCTACTGGTCATATAATTGGTTTGGATCGATTGTTAACCAAATTAAAATCAAATTAGAGGAAACATAGCATGAGTGAAAATAAGAAACAGCAAAACAATGATCTAGAACGTCGAGACTTATTAAAAGGACTTGCAACTGTACCAGTGTTTGGTCTGTTTCTTGCTGAGCTTTGGCGAAAAATAAGTAGGGATGCAGAAAAAAAATCAAATATTCTTTCTGGTTTGGTCCAAGACGATTCAGCACCAGCAATTATCAAAGGCCTTTCAGATAGTAAACATCTGAATATTGGTATTATTGGTTATGGAGGTCGAGGTGGACATTTGGTCCGTGGTGCAGGATTTGCGACTACAGGGTGGACTAATACTGCAGCTAAAAACGCAAGAGAAAATAAATTAGACAAGCAATTTCAAACATTTATGGATCAAGAAGATTTAAATTGCTCACTAGTAGGAGTGTGTGATTTGTTTGATGTGCGTGCAGAACAAGGTCTAGATGCTTCTCAGAATGAAGTTCGACCTGGCGGTAAACCAAAAAAAACTGCTACAAGATATCGTCATTATAAAGATCTTTTAGCTAATGATGATATTGATGCCGTCATTATTGCTACTCCAGATCATTGGCATTCGCGAATTACAATTGATGCTGCAAGAGCAGGAAAACATGTTTATTGCGAAAAAGGTTTAACTAGAACATTTGACGAAACAATTGAAGTATACGATGTAGTTAAAGAAACTGGGATTACATTTCAGCTTGGTCATCAAAATAGACAAGTAGAAGCCAATGAGAAAGCAAAACAAATCGTTCAACAAGGGTTGTTAGGCAAAATAAATTTAGTAGAGTTAACTACGAACCGTAACTCTCCATGGGGAGCTTGGGTTTGGGGTATTCATCCTAAAGGTAATGCTCAAACAATTGATTGGGATACATTCCAAGAGCCAGCACCTAATAAAATACCATTTGGTGAAGAAGCATTGAAACGATTCTTCCGTTGGCGTTGTTGGTTTGATTATGGTACTGGTCTTTCGGGTGACTTATTGTCACATGATTTTGATGCTGTAAATCAAATTATGGATTTGGGAATTCCAAAATATTCATCTTCAACAGGAGGAATTTACTTTTACAAAGATGGACGTGATGTTCCAGATGTTTGGAATGCAACTTTTGAATATCCAGATAAAGATTTAACTGTTCTTTATAGTGCATCACTTTCAAGTAATGAACCGCGTGGAAATCGAATTATGGGCCACGATGCTACTATGCAGATGGGTGGTCAGAGTGGCGGTGGATCTGTGCATGGATTTATTGTAACAGCAGATCCTTATTCAACCCAATACAAAGACCGTCTTGAGCAAGGTATTATCAATTCAAAATATCCAATTTATACCTATTCTCCTGGTTCAAAGCAAATTGATGGTGTAACGTCAGCAACTTCCAAATATTTTGCAAATAAAGGGCTTCTATATACTTATAGAGAAGGGAAACGAG
>LULS01000206.1_pt1 | contig 15899 bp, 20 predicted proteins | sample 728101 | NCBI WGS metagenome assembly LULS01 (sample SAMN03860283, study PRJNA289734) | marine metagenome | biome: seawater column; feature: ocean; material: water; isolation source: Red Sea water column Station 108 - depth 200m | place: Saudi Arabia: Red Sea | collected 2011-10-15 | depth 200 m | reverse complement strand
GTCTAAAGCTAGTGCAAAAGAATCTTTAATATTAAACTTGAATGAAGAAGATTATGTTCATAGACTAAACAGAATCAGATTCTTAGTGAATGAACCATTGCTTTATGAGATAGCAACTATTCCTGCTTCAATTATCTCAATTGCTACCGCGCTAGATGACTCACTTTACGAAACACTTAAAAGAAAAAATATGAATCCCGTCACTGCCAAACAAAATATTCATGCCATAAATGCAGATGACGATATAGCTGATAAATTAGAGATAAGTCCTGGTAGTGCTGTCTTGTTTGTGGAGAGACGAGGCAAAGATGCTAGTGGTAAAGTTGTGGAATATACACAATCCTACTATCGTGGCGACCGTTATGACTATGTGGTGGAATTAGAATGAAACAGGCATTATTTGGATCGCAAATATTTTGTGGGGAGCGTTTTTATGATGATTACGCTTTGCTGGTAGATGGCAAATCTATCGTCGATATAGTTGAAAAAAATGATATTCCTGAAAATTTTAACAAAATAGAATTAGATGATGGCATTCTTGCGCCAGGCTTCATTGATCTTCAGGTTAATGGGGGTGGTGGAAAATTGTTCAACAATTCTCCTGACAAGGAAAGTTTAAGAACCATAATAAAAGCACACCAATTCTTTGGCACTACCAGTTTAATGCCTACTGTGATTAGTGACTCAATGGAAATACTAGAACAATGCATTAAAACGGTCACTGAAGAGACAAAGAACAACGCCTCACTATTGGGTATTCATATTGAGGGTCCTTTCTTTAACGTCAAATATCGAGGCATACACCAAAAACAATACATCAACACCATGAACTCTGATTATTTAAATTTGTTCGAATCCTTGAAAGGCTTTCCAGTGATGCTAACCCTAGCCCCTGAGTGTATTTCCGGTGAACAATTAGAATACCTAACATCTCTTGGCATCAAAACTCTTGCTGGTCACAGCGATGCAAGTTATGATGAGTTAGATGATGCCATCAAAAACGGCCTTGATGGCTTTACCCATCTGTTCAATGCCATGGGTCAGATATCTGCACGTGAACCTGGTGTCGTAGGTGCTGCATTACACTTTGAAAATACATTTGCAAGTATTATTGTTGACTTACATCATGTTCACCCGTCATTAATTCAGTTGGCATATCAGTTAAAACCAAAAGGCAAACTGTTCTTTATTTCTGACTCCATGGCTACTATTCATCATGGTAAACCCTCTTTTGAACTTTATGATGAAGTGGTAAGTGAATTAGATGGTCGTCTCGTGAACTCTGAAGGGAAGTTAGCTGGCTCTTCTATTACCCAGATTGATGCAGTTAAAAATGCCTACCAAAAGTGCAACATTCCATTAAATCAAGCACTTGCTATGGCCTCACGTTACCCTGCAGAATACTTAGGAATTGCAAATCATTTGGGTTCTTTAAAACCCGGTTATAGAGCTGACTTGGTGCATTTTGATTCGAATTTTAAGGTGCACAATGCTTGGGTGTCGGGCAAACAAATCAATCAGGAGCTGTCATGAGAGTGGTTATTCTTCCCTCTGAATTGGAGGCAAGCAATTTTGCTGCAAATATTATTGGAAAATTTATTTCTGAAAAAGAAAAAGCAGTGCTTGGTCTAGCAACAGGCAGTTCTACAGTTTTAACCTATAAAGCCCTGATCAAAAAATACGAGCAACAAGAAATCAGCTTCAAGTCTGTTACTACATTCAATCTAGACGAGTACGTGGGTCTCAGCCCTGATCATCCTCAAAGCTATCGACATTACATGAATAGCAACCTCTTTGATCACATTGACATCAATTACAAAAATGTTTTTATCCCTGAATGTTTCGATGATGATTACGATACCAGCTGTGAAAACTACGAGTCCATGATAAAGAGTCATGGTGGAATTGACATTCAAGTTCTAGGTATAGGAACCAATGGACATATTGGTTTCAATGAACCTACATCAAGCCTAAACTCAAGAACAAGAATTAAAACATTAACACAAAACACAATTGAAAACAATTCTCGTTTTTTTAAAGATAATGAAACACAACCAACACTCGCCATCACTATGGGTATTGGAACAATCATGGAAGCAAAACAGATTCTACTTTTAGGCCTGGGTAAACACAAAAGCCAAGCGGTCGCTGAGATAATTGAAGGTCCGGTATCGTCATTCTTTCCAGGAAGCATTCTTCAGCTACACAAAAATGTAATAGTCATTGTAGACAAGCATGCAGCGTCAGACCTGAAACTGTATGATTATTACATTCATACAGAAAAAATGCATCAAGCATATACATGTAAATGATAAATCAACACACCTTTCTGAATATGATTATGGGGATCTCCGAATGAGCTTGATTTGTAAGCCACTTTTTGAACAAGATAGCTCAACTTTAACCTATCTTATAGCTGACAGCGTCACAAGAGAGGCAGCAATTATCGATGCTGTAGATTCTATGATAGACCGTGATATTGGCTTAATTCAAGAATTAGAACTTAACTTAAAATTTATAATTGAAACACACATTCATGCTGACCATATAACCAGTGCTTGCCCACTTAAAAAAACCTTCCCTCTCGCTAAAATTGTCATAGGAATAGAAAATATTGACGCAGAAGCGTGTGCCGATATTATGGTTGGAGAGGGACATATTCTACCTATTGGTGAGCATGAGATCGTTGCAATAGAGACACCAGGTCACACTCCTGGATGTATGTCATATCTTGTTGGCAACCAGGTCTTTACAGGTGATGCATTGTTTATTAGAAGCACTGGTCGATGTGACTTCCAGGGAGGATCAGCATCAATGCTTTACCGTTCGATACACAAGTTATTTACGCTGCCTGATTCAACACTGGTCTATCCTGGTCATGACTATAACGGCTTCACAGTAAGCACTATTGGTGAAGAAAAGAAATTCAACACATTAATCAGGCTAGACTTTGATGAAGAAACCTTTGTCGAGAAAGTTGGAAACTTGAACCTTGAACCACCAAAAAAAATAGATACAGCTGTACCAGCAAATCATAGTTGTGGTCTCTTATAAAGCTGAAACTTGCTAAATATTACATCTTATGTATAAGTGAAGGTATATTTGATGGAGCGACCAATAACTGAGATTTATTTTTATAACAATATAGGAGAGATATGATGAATACAATGGTAATGATTGAAATAAATAATGGAACGTTTGATGATTGGAAGAAAGGTTTTGATGACTTAGCTGATAAGAGAGCACAATTCTCAAGAGATGCCAAAGTAGGTAAGGTAGATGACCATACTGCTATTGTGGTCGTAGACGTCTTTGACCCAGCAGGCATGATGGCAATGTTTAACTCGGACGAAGCTAAAAAAATGGCCGAAGAGTTGGGCGTGGTAAGGACTCCATTTAAACTACAAGCAATGGGTTAATTATTCACCTAAGCCATCGATTGCTTTTGCATGGTAACGACCTGTCTTTTGTTTTTTTGACATCTTATTATATTCAATAAGTGCTTTTTGATAGCGATCTTCAGTTAGTTTATGCCAACCAATGCATCTACCGACTGGAGATCTGCCACAACTACATCCACCTTTCTTTATAGATTCCAAAATTTTTATTCTCTATTTCTTTCCCAACAACTTAGTATTTCATCAGCAATGAATTCTGTTGGTGTTCCAGGGGGATATTCATGTCGAAATTCTGTCGCCACTCTCCGCGCAATTCGTTTGTCGTTAGAAATGGGAGAAGACGGAAAACGATATGCTTGACTAAGTTGTTTAATGATATTTCTCATTCTTCTTTTCATGACTTTTACCTCGTCATTTTTTAATTGGTGCACTTTTTATAGTAGCAAAAACAGCATGTCAAGTTTTTTTGAGGAAAAAACACTAAAAATAAGTAAATTTTACAAAAATTGAATTCAGTATAAATTCATAACTCAATTATGACCAAATTTTAACAATAACTTAATACAAGGCATTGTTTTTCTGCGTGAAAGAAAATATACTTCACACTCACCTACCTCCTTGAATCCGAGCTTCATTAAGACATTTGAGGAGCCTGTATTTCCTTTTATATAACATGCCATAATTTGTTTAAAGTTGGTCTCTTCTTTGACATATTGAATTAATCCTGTTGCCGCTTCGGTAGCATAACCCTTGCCCCAATGATCCCTGCCAATCCAAAATCCCAAATCAAAATCGTTATCCTCTTCTAAGCTTAATCCAACACCACCTATCAGTGACTTATCTCTAAATATACTAAATAACAGATCATCTTGATTGATATTATCTAACCACTCTTCAGCTTTTTGTTCTGTATAAGGATATGGCACCCCGGATAGCCATTTTGCTACTTCCCAATCTCCAATCTGAGAAACAATTGATTTCACATTGATTTTTTTTGTTGGTTTCTTTAGGACCAATCTTTTTGTCTTAATTTGGATCATAAGAAATATAAACTAAACATTCCCTAACTGCGAGATAGAGTAAATTTATTTTTTTCGTTTTCTGGAATAGGCAAACAAGTTCGTAATTTCAAAAACCGTGGTTGCTGCTGACAACGAGGTTAATTCTGCATGATCATAAGCGGGAGAGACCTCTACAACATCTGCAGAAACAATATTTAACCCTGCCAGTCCTCTCAAAACACCTACAAGCTCTCGTGATGACATTCCAGCAACCTCTGGAGTCCCTGTGCCGGGTGCATGAGCAGGGTCCAAAACATCAATATCGATCGATAAATACATTGGATTGTTTCCCACACGATCTTTGATGCGTTTAGCAACATGATCTATGCCCTCATTTTGGAATTCATCACAATGTATGACTTTAAAGCCTAATTCCTTATCATTTTTTAGATCATCTTTAGAATATAGGGGTCCTCGAATGCCAACATGCATTGAAGCGCTCTCTAAAAACAATTTCTCCTCAGCCGCTCTTCGAAAGGGTGTTCCATGAGTGTAAGGGGCTCCATAATAGGTGTCCCAGGTGTCAAGATGTGCATCGAAGTGAACAAGCGCCACTGGGCCATGATAATGATTGACTGCGCGTAGTAATGGCAAGGCAATTGTATGGTCTCCACCAAGGCTAATTACTCTATCCACTTTTCCTAACAGGTCTGTTACCGCCTTTTGAATTTCCAAAACTGCTTTTTCAATATTGTAAGGATTGCAAGATATATCACCAGCATCAGCCACTTGTTGCTCAGCAAAAGGTTCGGTGTCATAGGCTGGATGATACTGGGTGCGGAGATGCCTTGAGGCCTGACGGATAGCCTGCGGTCCAAATCTAGCACCAGGGCGATAGCTTGTTCCTGCATCAAAAGGAATTCCGACAATAGCGACATCACAATGAGAAACATCACGAAGCTCAGGCAGTCTAGCAAATGTCGAAGGTCCAGCAAAACGTGGAATTACAGTGCCACTGATTGGTTCAATAGGTTTGCCATCTGAATTAGTCATTCTTCCTCCATAGCTGAAAATAACTATTTAAATATTCATTATAGTGCATAGTGACATAACAATGAATCCGCCTCAATTTGTCCGATATTTATCGTTAAGTCTTTGATCTATAGAAAGCTTCTAACTTTACTTAATAGATCTTTGTTTACTTGCCTTGTTCCTTTGTCAAGACGGTTTTTATGGCGGCGTTCACCAGGTAGCCTGACCCCATCAATAGCTTTAAGGTGACTCAAGAAATCCTCACTGTGCTCAGCCCATCCTTTTCCGGCAACCAATTCAGGATTGATGGCTAACACTAGTTCGCCTCCTTTTGGAGGGCCGCCATCATTATTATCAGTTTTTTCTGCTTCATAGGAAAAACTCTCGCCCGTCATTCCCGCTGCCAATAATTCCACCATCAGGGAAATTGCCGACCCCTTGTAGCCGCCAAAAGGCAACAGAACTCCTTTTAGTATCTCTGCTGGATCATCTGAAGGCTTGCCATCTGGTCCGAGGCCAGTGCCGTGAGGCACAGTATGACCTTCTCGTGCAGCTATTTGAACGTCTCCCATTGCCAAAGTTGAGGTCGCCATGTCGAACACTAACGGCGTTTGATTTGGACGTGGCCAAGAAAAAGAAATTGGATTAGTGCCAAAAAAAGCTTTACTGGCTCCAGCAGGCGCCACTGCTGGCTTATAAACAGTGCAAGCGATTCCACTTAAACCCCTTTCTGCAAGAAATTCAGTCTCAGGCCACAAAGCAGCAAAATGATGGCTATTGATAAGTCTCATGACAGCAATACCGCTTCGTTTGGCAGCCTCTGCAAGAACAGGAAGTCCTTTTTCAAGAGAAAGCGGAGCATAGCCAAAATTCCCATCTACTGTAATCACAGAATCAAGATTTTGTTCAATTATTGGTTGGGCATCTCCCTTTACTTTTCCTGACTTTAGGGAAGCCAAATACCCTGGAATCCTAAACAACCCATGTGACAAAGACCCATCTCTTTCCGCATTTGTTACAGTTCGAGCTAGAGCGTTTGCGTTATCTGCATCACAACCATGATTGGAAAATACGCTGAGTGCTAGCTGATAAATTTCGTCCAAACTTATTTCTTCAGTTTCTATTAGTGACATTTTCACTCCAATTTTTGAATCCGTTATTCTATATTATTGATGAAAAGGTCTAAATTTCATCTTTAAGTGATGCTATCTAATATACATAATCAATCTTGCTAGGGCTAACCTTTTTGTATCTAGTAAAATCGTGTCTTGTTTGGACCATGTACATAAATAGTATGATCAGTTTTTCCTTGAAAACTAAAATTAGTTTTTATGCTAGCGTACTTTGGTTATTTTTTTCGTTCTTTATTGCCACTACTTATTCCAAGCTTAGTGGTGAAATAGTTGTTAGTTGGTTTGACTTTTATAATGTTTATTGGCACATATTCTATCTATTGAGCACACCTGTTTGGATATATTGGATAGTGATACGCCCTTACAATTGGATCAAGAAAAAGAAGTAAAGACCCAAATTCTGTTTGATGTGTGAGGGAGGTATTAGTTATTCAAAGCCCAATACATTAATTCTGAAAGATGTGATATTCACTTACGGCGTTGATTACTTCTTGGCTATCAGTATCTACACCGGCTTCTTGTCTCATTCGAATTACCTCTGGGTCAGACAAAAATGCTTCAACGCCTTCCATGGTTTCCGCTTCAGCTATATCATAAATTCTTGTTCCATCTTCGGTTTCCGTTGCCACTATTAGTTTTAGCCCATTTTTTTGCATATGAGGTTGTAAGTCATCAACTAGTTTCAGCCAGCTTTCAAAGCTGCATTCTTTGGTTTTTTTGAATGTTGTCAGAAATCTCATTTCTTTCTCCTTTCTATTGTCAGTAAGTATTCGAATCATACCCGAGAACTAAAGTTTAACTTGAACTAAAGTCCAAATTTCTTTTGATGTCTAGAGGAGGGAGTTATTCAGAAGTTTCTTTGTCTTCTCCTTTGGGCTTATAAATTCCAAAGCCAATAAGTACATATGAAAAAAATTGAAAAATAAATTTATAACAAAATTTAAATATTGATACTAATTTTTTCATAGTAGGAGGATTACATCTTAATTAGCGCATGCTACGGTGCTTTTTAATGACCTCATAGGCGCTGATAATTTCTTGGGTTTTTTCATTGGCTATTTTTTTCATCTCCTCTGGTAAGCCTTTTCCAACTAACTTATCTGGATGATGCTGGGCTAACAATCGGCGATAGGCTCGTTTGAGAGGCATCATTGACTGTTAGTTGATTAGTATTTTTGCTAGTCGTGGAAAATTGCTGAATCAGATTCTCTAGCTCATGAATAGGAAAGTGTAGTTTTTGCGCAATATATTTAAGTGCATCATGTTCTTTATCGTCAAATATGCCATCAGCATAAGTGGCTTGGATTTGAATCTCTAAAAACATGCGTACCAAGTGTGTACGCCTATGACATTCAACACGGAACTGTTCAAGCACTTCGTCTAAGTTGAAATCTTTTTGTTTGCCTTGGTTAAACAGATCTTTTGCAACTTTTTGCATTTCGTCCGATAACTGCATATGTTGCATAACTTGCTGTGCTAAGAGAATTTCAGACTTTGATACTTTGCCATCGACTTTGGCAATATAGCCCATTACTGAAAATAAACTACTAAAAAATGCGGCTTGAACGCGTTGCTGATCGCCCGGACGGTAATTTTTAGCGAATCCGCCAAAATTAGACTTACCCTTAGAAAAATTACCCGCTAATGCCACACCAAGCATTGCACCTAGAGGCCCACCAAGCATAAAACCGACTGCCCCACCTAAAACTTTTGTCCACCAACTCATAATTATTACTCTATTTTTTGTTAAAAAGCCAAGCTATATTTTGTACCAAACTTCGATAATTGCAAGCAAAAATTAAAATAAGCAATAAAACTAAAAAAGGCAGTATTGATAGAAGTTTTCAAATACTAGAATTATATTTCAATCTTCATCCAATCTAATCTTGCTTAATCTCCTTCTTAAAAAATACAGAGCGATAATAATCAAGATAAATATAGAGAGCATTATAAAGCCACCTTGATATGACTCTATATAGCTTTCTTTCTCTTGTTCAGACGTTTCATTAATTTCTTTTTCTTGAAGCTGTTGTTCTATCTCGGCGATAACCTTTATAATCTCATCTGCGTTCTCAGAGTCTTGTTTTGTTTCCCCTTGACCAGACTCCAGCAACGATTCAGCCCCTTCAACAATGATATCAGCAGGTTCGTCTAAAAAGTCTTCTTGGTCCCTATCATCTCCACCAGAATATGAAAAACCTATAAAGCCAAGAGATAGTAGTAAAAGTAGGATAAGTTTTTTCACACTAGAATTATATTTTATTTGAAACTATCTACAGTCCAAATTTCGTTTTATGTGAAAGGTAGAGTATCTAAACACATCCCCACATAACCCCTGACTGAAAATTATGCTACCATGTTACGAGGAGACAAGAACTCAAGCATACAAGTTGCACGAGCATGGCCAAAAAGCAGGACAATTATCTTTATAAATGCGATCAAGTGCGTGCCTTGGATAGTTTGGCAATTGATAGAGACAATATCAGCGGCTTACAAATGATGCAACGCGCTGGTATGGCGGTTTTCAAATATATTCTCCAGAACTATCGCAAACATGCGATCAAGGTTTTCTGCGGCTCAGGGAACAATGCTGGCGATGGCTACGTTATTGCAACGCTTGCGAAAGAAAAAGGCATTGCAGTCCAATTAATACATCTCAAACAACCTCGACAATTAAAAGGTGATGCCAAACGCGCCTATGAAATTGCCAATGATGCAGCTGTTCCAATGGCCAATTTCTCTCCGGAGATGGTGTTGGAAGATTGTGTCATTGTTGACGCTCTCCTAGGTACTGGCTTGAAAGGTTCAGTGAGTCGCATCTACTGTGAAGCTATTGAATTAATCAATAAAAGTAATCTAGCAGTTGTTGCTGTTGATCTGCCCTCTGGCTTAAATGCCGATACAGGTAATGTTGAAAATATATGTGTTAAGGCGCAAACAACGATTAGTTTTATTGGACTTAAGCAGGGCTTGTTCACCAACCATGGACCAGATTACTGTGGCGAAATTATCTACCAAGACTTAGCAGTAAAATCCAGCATCTTTGAAGAAATCGAACCTGAGGCAATAAAATTGCAACTAAGTTCACTACTAACTCATTTGAAACCTAGACAGGCCAGTTCACACAAAAACAACTATGGCCATGTTGTAGTCGTTGGTGGAGATCATGGCTATGCCGGTGCTAGCTTATTGGCAGCCGAGGCCGCACTTAGAACTGGCGCAGGACTGGTGAGTGTTGCCACGCGTCAAGAACACATCGGTGTAATTGTGTCCAGACGACCTGAAATTATGGCGCATGCTGTTGACTCAGACGAGGCTCTGCAAGTTCTACTGAAAAAAGCTAGTGTGCTTATTATTGGTCCTGGATTGGGTCAATCACTCTGGTCGAGGAAAATGCTGAATTGTGCTTTAAAAGCCGATATTCCAAGTATTTTAGATGCAGATGCGCTCAATCTTATTGCTCGTGAGCAGATCCAGCTAAGTACTATGAACCACCCCTACATACTCACCCCACATCCTAAAGAGGCGGCAAGATTGCTTAATATGGATACCGCACAGATCCAAAAAGACCGATTTTACGCTGTCAAAAAAATGGCCAAAAAGTACAATGCTCAAGTTCTGCTAAAAGGTACGGGGTCTTTAGTTTGTGTCTCGGCTAATTCAACAATCGGCGTCTGCACTGCAGGCAATCCAGGAATGGCAACAGGGGGCATGGGTGATGTTCTTAGTGGAATTATTGGTGGCTTATTAGCCCAAGGTGTAAATCAAAATCACTGCCTTGCCCTAGCCACTTGTTTACACGCAGAAACGGCTGATATGGCAGCCAAAGGCCAACAAAGGAGTCTTCTGCCGAGCGATTTATTTAAGACCTTAAGGCGCTTAATCGGCTAGTTATATTATTTCTAAATCAGTGGCTGCTCAATGTTTGATTCAGTAAAATCCTATAACCACATACAAGGAAATTAGATGGGCCAATCATTAACAAATTTTAACTGGCAAGATAGTATGTTCTTGGAGGAACAGCTGAGCGGCGAAGAAAAGCTTATCCGTGATACAGCTCACGATTACTGTCAGGAACATTTAGCGTCTCGAGTGCTGAAGGCTAATCGAAATGAAACGTTTGATCGTAAGATTTTGAACGAATTGGGAGAACTTGGCCTGTTAGGCCCAACCTTGCCTGCAAAGTATGGCGGCAGTGAGGTCAATTATGTCAGCTACGGTCTTATTGCTCGTGAAATTGAACGTATTGATAGTGGCTATCGTTCAGCAATGAGTGTTCAGTCTTCTCTCGTAATTCACCCGATACATAGTTATGGTAGCGAAGAACAAAAAAGTAAATATCTACCAAAACTGCTCAGTGGTGAGTGGGTTGGTTGTTTTGGCTTAACTGAACCAAACTCAGGCAGCGACCCTGCTTCAATGTCTTCACGTGCCGAAAAGGTTGAAGGAGGTTACCGTTTAACCGGCAATAAAATCTGGATTACCAATTCCCCTATTGCAGATGTGTTTGTTGTTTGGGCAAAGCTAGATGATGTAGTCCGAGGCTTTATTCTTGAAAAGGACATGGATGGATTGTCGGCGCCAAAAATAGATGGTAAATTCTCACTGCGAACCTCTATTACTGGAGAGATCGTAATGGACAATGTTTTTGTGCCCGAAAAAAACCTTTTCCCCGATATTAGCGGCCTTGCAGGCCCATTTGGCTGCTTAAATAAAGCACGTTACGGTATCGCCTGGGGAGTCCTCGGCGCTGCTGAATTCTGTTATCAGGCAGCACGAAACTATACCTTAGAACGAAAACAATTTAATCGTCCACTAGCCAGCAATCAGCTCATTCAAAAAAAACTTGCCGACATGCTAACTGATATTAGTCTTGGATTGCAAGGCTGCTTACAGATGGGTCGTCTAATGGACAAAGACCAATGCCCTGTTGAGCTCATCTCTATGATGAAGCGTAACTCCTGTGGAAACGCTTTAAATATTGCCCGTAGTGCTAGAGATATGCACGGGGCATATGGAATAGTCGATGAATATCACGTTATTCGCCATATGATGAACCTTGAAACAGTTAATACTTATGAAGGCACGCATGATATCCACGCGCTCATCTTGGGCAGAGCGATTACCGGTATACAAGCTTTTTTCTAATGACAGGAGCACTTAAAGGAATCAAGGTTATTGACTTGAGCCGTATTTTAGCTGGCCCATGGGCATCACAGATGCTTGCTGATTTTGGTGCTCAGGTTATTAAAATAGAGCGACCCAAAAAAGGTGACGATACAAGATATTGGGGGCCGCCATTTATCAAGGAAAAAACCTCCACTCAACCTCCTCAAGCAGCCTACTTCCACTCTACCAATCGAAATAAACAGTCTATTGCAATTGATATACAGCATAAAACTGGCCAACAAATTATCAAGGACTTGGTGAAAAATGCCGATGTCTTTATTGAAAATTTCAAAGTTGGGGCTCTCGCAAGATATGGTCTTGATTATCCTAAGTTGAAATTACTTAATCCGAATTTAGTTTACTGTTCCATTACTGGTTTTGGCCAAACTGGCCCTTCTTCAGAACGGGCCGGATACGACGCTATGATACAGGGTGAGGGAGGACTGATGAGTGTCACTGGCGAGGCTAATGGAGAGCCAATGAAAGCAGGAGTCGCACTTGCTGACATAATGGCCGGACTCTATTGCAGTAACGCAATACTGGCAGCTTTGATGGCGCGCAAGCATATTAATAAAGGACAATATATTGATATCGCTTTGTTAGATGTGCAAGCAGCAACCCTTGCCAATCAAGGCCTGAACTATCTATCAACTGGAGATAATCCAAAGCGCCAAGGAAATGCCCATCCTAATATCGTGCCCTACCAAACCTTTAATACTAGCGATGGAATAATGATGCTTGCGATTGGCAATGACAATCAATTTAGAAAATTTTGCCAGTTTGTTGAGCGGCCAGAGTTAGCAGATAACCCCAACTTCCGAACCAATCAACAGCGAGTGATTAATCGCGAATCTCTCATTAAACACTTAAGCACACTCCTTCTATCAAAGCCGACAGCTTGGTGGGTCGATCAATTGAACACATTGGAAATCCCCTGTGGACCTATCAACACGTTGCAAGAAGTCTTTAACCATTCACAAATAAAACATCGAAATCTAGTCAGGAAAATTCCTGATAATTGTGACAAACAGGTCTACACTATTGCCTCCCCAATCAATCTTTCCGAAACACCCTTGCAGTATAGATCAGCGGCTCCAGATCTATCAGAGCATTGCGAGCAAATCTTATCAAGTGAACTTGGATATGACAGTGAAAAAATTCAACACCTTAGAGAAAGTGGTATTGTCTCTTAATCAATTTAAGGGCAAAACGTAATAATGGATAAGCTATTAACTGAAAAACAAGTAAGCGAGATTGTTGGCTTCAAAAGAACCAGATTATTTCAAATGATAGAAGCAGGTGAGTTCCCGCCGCCAAAAAAGTATGGAAGAAACAACAGGTGGTTCGAAAGCGACATTGAACAATGGCTTAATAAGGAGAAAGAACAACTTCATAAAGATGAAGGATTCTTCACAGAGGTAGGCAAGTTTCTAGATGATTTGCTTTGAATGGACTACAAGGAGGTGTGGCCGTGAACAAGCATATTATAGGATTCGACAACTACTAGTTTAGGTGAGAGACTTTGCTTAGTTATAAAGTCTTTTACTGCTCGCCAATACACGCTCAAAATTAGGGATTAGGAGTAGTTTTTCATTAATTCATTTTTTCTAAAGAATAGACTTCATCGACACAGTTGAATTTTGCATCCCACGCTTTCATTTCTTCAGATGCCATTATTTCCTGAAATTTTTCCATATCGGTTATGTCAATCATCAAAGCAATCTTTCCTTCTCTTATAATGCCTATATCGTAATCACCAAAAAAGCCCGATCCTTTTTCTTTGGTAGTATTAAACATTTCCATATAGTCATCAGTGGTACCGTCAAAAGTTGATACGACGCATATATTCATAATTTTCTCCTAATTTTTATAATTTAATGTTGTGTATAAGATTATAAGTCAATCTAAACTAAAGTCCAAATTCCTTTTGATGTTTGAGGGATAGTATATAAGCAATATCTTTATTTCTTCATTTAATTAATCTTGAGATTATTGGGACAACGTGTTTTTTACTTAAGTGATTTCATCTGACTCTATAGCATTTGTCATTTTTCTCAGTTGTGAAAAAGAAGCAGCAAACACACAATGAGTGTGTCCTGCTGCTGACCATACTTTATTAAATCTTTTTAAAGAAGTATCAATAATTAAATCTAATTCCTTGGGCAATCCTACTGGAGAGACACCTCCAATTGAATATCCTGTAATTTCTTTAGCTTTGTTTGCGTCAGGCCTGATTACTGTTCCCTTAATATTTAAAATTTTTGGCAACCTATTTGTTTTACATTTCTTATCACCTGCTACTAAAGTTACAACGGGAATTTCTTCACTTTCATTACAAATAACAAAAACTAGTGTTTTAACTATTGCTCCTACCGGCACTTTGAGTGAATTTGAAGCGTCAATTGCAGTCTTTGCTGTATCGGCAAGTTCAATTACATCTTCCGTATGATTAATTTTCTCTAATATAGCAGTAACTTTTCTTACTGATTTTTTTTCTAAATTAGAAATGATTTTTTCCTTTTTTCATTACCAATAAGTTATAAAACTTTATAGGATTGTATATCAACTTGAACTTATTATAAATATAGTAGTTTCTCATAGTCAGAAAATGAAACATCTACAAACCTTTCAATATTTAAAATTTCTTGCTGCTTCGAGGGAAGGTCTAGTAGCGCCCTGTTTAATGTCTCCATTAAATCTACTGATCCACATAATGGATTTTTGACATGAGTGACAAATGGAGGACTTGTCGTTTTGACAGAACGCCCAATTACCTTTAACTGGGAATTTAATTCTGGATTATTTCTTTGCAAGAAATAATAACTAGCAGCATCAATGGAAGCAATGTCAGCTTTTTCATCGATAAGATACTGCAGACTATTGTTATGAGAGCCAGAAATCTTAAGTTCTTTAAAAAACTGTTCAATTGCTCCCAGTTTGTTTATTGTTTCTATTTCATGACGCAAAACATTCATACCACTATTTGAATTTATAGTATTGACTGCAGCAATAAGTCCATCGCTCTCAACAATTGAATTTATTGGCATTGTTTTTTTGACCATGAAGTAGCTAAAATACTCAGCCCCGTTAACGCCATCAATATCAAAATGAGGGGCACAAAGAGGCTTCAATTGGCCAGCATATTGATTCACCAATGGATAACCACAAACATGACTTAATCTAGTCTTCTCAGAAGAAACAATCTCATCATCAATGGTGTTTAATACTGTGCCAGGTAGTCGCAAACTTGGGTTATTTTCAGCAGCTACTGAAAACAAAGTTTTCCATGCATTTTCCAACTCAGAATTAAGCGCATACATTCCTATAGCGATAGACTCATTCAGCATGCAAATAAGCTAAAAACCGAAATGTTTGGGGTGGGTGACAGGTTTGAATAGATAGCTTGTAAACCACTTGATATAACCTGATTCTATATAATTTCCATTCAAATCGTGGTAATAATCAAGCCTATCTCTATATTCTTTTGGTAGTCGGTACCAACTCATACTTGGGTTTTCATGATGAACAGAATGATAGCTGTTATTTAAGAACAACACACGCATTGGTAACGAAGCTTTCATTATGATTGAGCGATGATTTGGATTACTAACCGCGCGGTGCTCATAAAAACTCCTAATATGTGTCAATGATTGAGCAATGTATGCACATCCAATATATATCAAAATATTAACTTCAAAAAAGAACCAAACAAACAACAGCATTGTTAAAGAGAGTAAATCATGAGATATCCAAATGAAGGCATCAGACAATGTTGAGCGTTTCAAACTCTTAAACATCTGTCTCCTAAGAAAAACAAAAGACCACAAAGGACCCAACATAAAACGACCAAACAGTGTCATATTAAAGATAGCTAATTTTTGACGCCATTTACTTAAACCATCCCATCTCTGTTCGCTAACAAAATAACTCTCAGGATCACTATCTGGTATCGTTAAATTGGCATTATTATGATGAGTAAGATGTGAGTATTTGTAAATTTGATATGGGCACCAAAGTCCAAGAGGAGGAGAGGCTAATAAATCATTAACTTTTTGATTATGAGTAGGATGACCATGTATCAACTCATGTTGCACCGAACCATGAAATGTTAATATAAGAATTAAAAAAATTGATGCAAATGGGATAATCTCATAATGACCAAGGAC